>Ga0209138_1000561_pt1 | contig 35634 bp, 25 predicted proteins | sample SaaInl3SG_22_DNA_FD_184645 | JGI IMG/M metagenome (GOLD analysis project Ga0209138, IMG submission 184645) | Marine microbial communities from expanding oxygen minimum zones in the Saanich Inlet - ESP_153SG_22_DNA (SPAdes) (version 2) | ecosystem: Environmental > Aquatic > Marine > Intertidal...
GTATCGTTTGCAAGTATCACATTCGGTGCTATTGTATCCAATACATATACTGTTGCCATAGTAGTACTTGAATTTCCATTCTCATCGGTTATGGTCAACGTTACATTCACTGAATCGTCTGCGCATGTTGCTGATGTAATATCCATTAAGATAGTATCTATTGAACAATTATCATAAGTTGATACTATCATGTTCGAAGTATCAAAGCTTACTGAACCTGTCGAATCCAAGTATACCGTCTTGTTCTGTGCTACTAAACTTGGTGCTATTGTATCTAATACCGATACATTGGAAATTACTGTACTCGTGTTACCACTATTATCCATAGCAGTAATAGATACTACAACAGACGTACCTCCTGCTATACAAGTTGTATCATAGCTATCTTGCCAGACACTATCAATATCACAATTATCTGTTACAGCAGCTGGTCTCGGAGGAGTTAAACCTAAATCGTAACCTAGCCATTCGCTTGTAGATGAATTAAATAACCACAAATGACCATCAAGAGTATAACTAATACCCCAGCTATTAACAGATGGAGCAGATGATGGTAATTGAAATGCACTCGTTAAAGAACCATTTGATTTATTTACAAAATAAACTCTTTTAGAACCGTAATCATAGTATATATATTCGCTTCCAGCTAGACCTGTATAGCCAACAAAATTTGTATTATATGTTCCTGTACTAGGTATAAGAGCATGTACAAATCGCGTAATAGTGTGACCATTCCTCGTATACTCGTAAAATCTTGGATAATTAGTTGTGTAAATTACCAAGTCGTCATCGTAATTGTATGAACCATAATTCTGGGCAGTTTGTTTAGGGTCATTCAAAGAGGCTACCGAATAGGTTCCAAGGGCAGTTCCACTTGAATTTAAAAAGAAGACATATTGTCCATAATTAGAGTATCCCACTCCTTCTAATTGGTTTCGGTTACTATTCCACCAAGCCCCTCTAACATCAGCACTAGTAGTTACAGTAGATACAATTGTTCCATCTGGTCTATAAGTCGTGATTTTATTAGAACCGCCACGTGCAGTAAAAGAATAATATAAGTCATTTAATGGATTATATACAAAAGACATTACATTAGCATTTACATCTCTATAAGATGTTAAGAATACAGGATCTCTGTATCCCAGTAACATAGAGGTGTCATAAGAAGCTACACCCATACTATCTAAATAAACTAAAGTATCTAGAACTCCATTAAAAGAAGGTGAAATTGTATCTAAGACAGTAACAATTGCATCACAAGAATTAATTAATCCATAAACGTTTCTGGCGTATAGAGTCACAATAAGCGAATCATTGCTACAGTTAGCAGAAATATAAGACATCCAAACTGAATCTAAACCACATTGAGATACAGAAGACAACACATACGATGTATCAAACGACACATTACCTGTTGCATCTAAATACACAATAGTATCTGTACATACCAAAGCAGGAGGTAACGTATCTAATACAATTACTACTGTGCTTGCTGAGTCTAAATTCCCAGCAGCATCCATTACGTAAGTATAAATAGTTGCAGTATCGTTGTTACATACTTCCGTGTACACTCCGGTCCATGCACTATCAACCAAGCAATTTTCAAAAATTGAATCCACTGTCATTGAAGTATCTATTACAGCAAGTCCTGCTGAATTTTTATACACGACTATTGAATCGTTAGTTACTAAACTCGGAGCGATTGTATCTATTATAGTTACAATTGCTATACATGAATCCATATTTCCTGAGTTGTCTCTTACGTAAACAGTAACGGAATCGTTATTCGATGAACAATTGAAAGTCGTATTGCCCATCCATACCGAATCCACACCACAATTGTCTGCAAATCCATTTTGAACGAATGACGTGTCGATTGTTGCCATTCCCATTGAATCCAAGTAAATTGTTGTATCCATGCAAGTAATTGTAGGATTTAAGGTATCTATAACAGCAAGTTTTGAAATACAAGAATCAATATTACCTGAGGCATCTCTTGCGTATATTGTTACATTTATTGTGTCAGAAGTACAATTTGTGTCTGTGCTAGATATCCAAACAGAATCAAGACAAACATCAGAAATTGAGGTTATAAAATGTGATGTGTCGTAAGAAACGTTTCCTAAATTGTTTAAATATAACGCTGTATCATGGCACGAAATAACCGGGGCTAAAGTATCTAATACAACAACCACACTTGAGTCAACTCCAACATTTCCCGATTTATCATCTGCAAATACATAAACCACTACTGTATCGTCTGAACAATTTACTTCTGTTAATGAATACCTTATTGTATCTAGCTCACAATTTTCAACTACGGAAGTTGTCAATAACGAGGTATCCATTGTTACACTGTTTCCAGTTAAATAAATTCTGACTGTATCCAAGTTAGTAACAATTGGCTTAATGGTATCAATTCCTGTCATTGTAGCTGAACTTGTAAACGTGTTTCCAGAATTATCAGTAATTGTTGCCGTTACCAAAACCGATGAATTAGAACAAGATACCATTGTATCAGACAATGTTACACTAGCAATTCCACAATTGTCACTCGGATTTCCTTTAGTGTTAGAAAAAATATTTGGCATCTCGTAGCCATACCATTTTGATTGTGCAGCATTACTGTTCAACCAGATTCTATTGTTAGCAAAAGCTGTGTAATAACTATTGTTTGCTGTTGCCGAACTTGGTAAGGAAACGGAACCAATAAAGTTTCCTGTTCCTAAATCAAAATAACATACAGACTTTGAAGTTAAGTTATATAAAACAATCTCTGCCCCAGTTACACCTGTATATCCAACAAAATCATTATGAAATGTTCCAGCAGGCATATTATTTAAAGTAACAGAACTATTTTGTGTGTGAGTACCTCTATCATATTTAATTATCGAACCAGAACTGTAATAAACCACCTCATTACTGGAAGCTATAAAAGTACCAGCCGAACCATTGCTTGGTTTTGGTGAACCAACATTTGAAACTATACCAGTACCCAAAGCATAGTTTGAAGCATCTCTATCGCTCACTCTAATTTCTTTAGACATCCATTTTCCTCCTTCAATTTTCGAAGTTAAAGAATTCCACCACAAACCTATTGAATTGAAAGAGTTTGTTGAATTCAACAATTCATTACCACTATTATCGTATGTTACTATAGCCGGAAAGCTACCTGTATAAACAGAGTAATAAAGATTTGTATTAGGATCAAAAGCAACTCCAGAACCAGCGTTTTGATTTCCTGCCCAAGTCGTTGAAGAAACTAAACTATCGGATAAATTAGCAGAAAGAGAAAATGAATCAATTGCAACACCTAATAAGTCACTTGTGTCGAAACTAAAAGTTCCTGCCGTGTTGAAATAGAAAGATTTATTCAAGATGGAAATAAATGGTTTAGTCGTGTCTAAAACTGTGAGGGTAGAGTTCGAGGTAAAAACAGTACCGTTGTCAGCACGAGCACTAACTACTATGTTTTGAGTACTTGGAGCACACAAGGCAGAATCAATGTTTAACCAAACCGAATCAAAATTACATGAGGGTGCCAAATAAGTAAGAAAAAAACTTGTATCGAAAGATGCAACTCCGTTACCATTAACGTAAACCGTAGTATCTTTAGAATCTATCACATACTGTCCAACCACTATTGTTGCCGAAACATTTTGAGGAAAAGGATTTCCTGTCGCTATGTAAGAAAGTTTGATAGTGTAAGAACCAGATACCAGATTGCTAAAGGTATCGTTAGTGGTTGACGATGTTGATCCTGTGTAACTTGCAGGCCAAGTTGTGTAGTCCCATTGATAAGGTTGCCCAGAAGCTAAATTAGATGGACTTAAAATGAAAGAACCATCATTCGAGCAAGAGGCACTTACAACTGTATCAATAGTAATACCTACTTGCGAGTATGATCTTACTCCAAACAGAGAACTTATCACAAAAAATGATAACAATAATTTTCTTTTCATACCTAGATTTTTAATGTTTTGCATTGATTTCATGCGGTTTTGGGTTAATCGATTCATAGTTTTTTTCATTCAAAGAAGAGCGAAAGAAAAGAGATAGCCCCCCATTCTTTTGCATTCCTTCCAATTAATTGACAAATATAGTTATTCTTTCTCATTTTCAAAGAAAAAATGAAACGAATCAGAAAAGTATCTTTTGTAAATTGTTTGTTTTGAAAAGTCTCTCTTTCTGAATCACTTGCAATTGAATGAACTGACAAATAAAATGAGAAATTGGATCGATAAAAAAAGCCCTACCTTTTTGGGTGGGGAATTTTCTTTTGGTCTTACGGAAAAAGGCGTTATTCTTTTTAGCTTCCTTGCATTCAATAATCCATTTACTCCTTCCTATTGAATACCTATAAACTACAACACAGATCCGGACATTTACCTGATTCGAATTAGGCCATGTTTTTCGTCTATGAATCTGGCTTTGGACCTTTTATTTTTTCTCTAACAATTTACACCTATATATTAAGGTATAAATTGGGTTGTTTTTCTTTTTGCCAAACACGGATAACGGAACTTGTTATCTAGTTGCTTATACCGTCATGATGTCTTTTTCTTTCAATGCGATCAACTCATCAATCTTTTTTGTGTAAACATCCACAATTTTTTGCACTTCCTCTTCTCCCCTTTTTGCAAAGTCTTCTGATAATCCCTCCTCTTTCAATCCTTTGATAAAATCGTTGGCCTCTTTCCGCTGATTTCTGATGGAAACCTTGGCAGTTTCCCCTTCAGCTTTTGCTTTTTTCACTAGGTCTTTTCTTCTCTCTTCGGTTAATACCGGAATATTAATGATGATTACCTCACCATTGTTTTGCGGGTTCAATCCTAAATTTGAATTAATGATCCCTTTTGCAATTTCATCCAACATAGATTTTTCCCATGGCTGAACCGTAATAGTTCGGGCATCTAATGTGTTTACATTAGCTACCTGAGCCAAAGCAGTTGGTGAGCCATAATAATCTACCGTGACACTATCGAGCATGGATGGGTTTGCTTTTCCTGCTCGTATTTTTTGCAATTCTGTTGTAAGGTGAGAAATTGCTTGGCTCATTTGATCTTTGGCCTCTTCTAGGGCTATGTTAATTTCTTCTGTCATAGGAAAATTAATTTATTGTACTCTTCTAACGTTTTTTACTTGGACTAGTTTTTTACGAGGGTCCCTTCTTTATTTCCTGAAACCACACTGTTTAAGTTACCCGGTTTATTCATATCAAAAACCACAATCGGTAAGTCGTTTTCTTTGCACAAGGTGAAAGCAGTTAAGTCCATAATATTCAATCCTTTTTCGTACACTTCATCAAAGGTGATACTTTCAAATTTTGTGGCGCTTGGGTCTTTTTCTGGATCTGCCGTGTAGACTCCGTCTACTCTTGTTCCTTTCAAGATCACATCAGCTTCTATTTCAATCGCTCGCAACGAAGCTGCCGAATCAGTAGTAAAATAAGGACTTCCTGTACCAGCTCCAAATATAACAATCCTTCCTTTTTCTAGGTGTCTTATGGCTCTTCTTCTGATGTACGGCTCGGCTATCTGTTCCATTTTGATAGAGGACATCAATCTGGTTTTCATTCCGTTGCTTTCTAGCGCGGCTTGCAAAGCAAGTCCATTGATCATGGTAGCAAGCATCCCCATGTAATCTCCCTGAACACGTTCCATAATCCCTTTCTCAGCTTGCACACCTCTAAAAATATTACCCCCTCCAATGACAATAGCGATTTCTATGCCCATCTCATGAGCCACTTTTATCTCAGAAGCGTAGGTCGCCAGTCTTTTGTTGTCTATCCCAAATTGGTTGTCACCCATCAAAGCTTCCCCGCTCAGTTTTAGTAAAACTCTTTTAAATTTCATAGTTATATGTTGGTATTCCTTATAAATAGAGATACTCAATTTGTTTCTCCTCTACGTATAAAAAATGATTCGTTAAAAATAAGGCAAAAAAAAGAGAGAACTATCAATTCTCTCTTCTTTTTTATTCATCAATTTTGGTTAGCTCAATGAAATTCTTTCAAATCCAGTGACAGTTAATTCGCTATCAGTTTCTTTCAAAAACTGAGAAACGCTTTTTTTGTTGTCGCTAAACATGGCTTGTTCCATCAACGTGTTTTCTTTAAAGAATTTCCCTAATCTACCTTGAGCTATTTTATCAGCCATTTCAGCTGGTTTTCCTTCTTGGATTGCTAGTTCTTTTCCTACTTCTAGTTCACGTGCAATTACTTCTTCAGAAACCGAATCTTTGTTCAAAGCTACTGGCGCCATGGAAGCTACTTGCATAGCAACTTGTTTTCCTGCAGTTTGAATAGCTTCTCCTTCTTTATTCAATCCCACTACTGTTGCGATTTGGTTTCCTGGGTGGTTGTAAGCAACTACACTATTTGCTTCAATCACTTTGTAATCCAAAGCCAATTTTTCACCAATAACCCCAATTTGTTCTGTGATTTTTTCTTCTACAGTGATTTTGTCATCGTACTTCAATGCTTTGAATTCCTCCAAATTTACTGGGTTATTCTTCATTGCTATTTCTACGAAAGACTGCGTCAATTTTCCAAAATCTTCATTTTTTGCAACGAAATCAGTTTCACATCCCAATACAACTAGGTATCCCTTTGTTAAACTGTCGTTTGTTTTTGCAAAAACTAATCCTTCTGCTGTTTCTCTATCCTGTCTTTTGGCAGCAACTTTTTGTCCTTTTTTTCTTAGCACATCGATTGCCACTTCCATGTCACCTTCTGCCTCTACCAAGGCCTTCTTGCAGTCCATCATTCCTGCACCGGTTTTTTTTCTTAACTCATTTACTTGAGATGCCGTAATTTTCATTCTAATGTGATTTAAATAGTATAAATTAAGCTTTTTCAGCTACTTCTTTTCCTTTTGAAGCAGATCTTTCTGCTAACCCTTCTTTGATAGCGTCAGCCATAATGCCTACAATTTTGCTAATTGATTTGGACGCATCATCGTTTGATGGAATTACAAAATCAACATTCTTAGGATTTGAATTTGTATCTACCATGGCAAAAACAGGAATTCCTAATTTTCTTGCTTCAGCAAATGCAATATTCTCTTTTTTCACATCCACGATAAAAATCGCTGCTGGGGTTCTGTTCATGTCTGCGATGGATCCAAATACAGTTTCCAACTTTTCTCTCTGACGAGATCTTTGTAATCTTTCTCTTTTTGACATGGTATCGATCGTTCCATCAACCAACATTTTGTCATACGCTTGCATTTTTCTGATCGACTTTTTCACAGTAGAAAAGTTTGTTAACATTCCTCCTAACCATCTTTCAGTAACGTAAGGCATGTTGGTTTCTTTCACCAACTCAGCCACTACATGCTTCGCTTGTTTTTTTGTCGCTACAAACAAAACCTTTTTTCCAGATTTTGTAATCTGCTTAATCGCTGCCGCAGCTGTTTCTACTTTCTTAACAGTTTTGTTCAGGTCGATTACGTGGATTCCATTTTTTTCTGAAAAAATGTACGGAGCCATACTTGGGTTCCACTTACTTTTTAGGTGACCAAAATGTACACCTGCTTCTAATAACTCGTCAAAGTTTGTTCTCATTGTTTATGTGTTTGTTTACATTCTGTTATTCAATCAACGTTGCTGGTAGCGTTCTTCTAGCAATTGGCTTTCGCTCAAGCACCAAGAGAAACAGTCCAACAAGTTTAGATACTAAACAAAATTGGTATGTGTATATATTAACGTTTACTAAATTGAAATTTCTTTCTTGCTTTTTTCTGTCCTGGCTTCTTTCTTTCCACCATTCTAGAATCTCTTGTCATTAACCCTTCTGCTTTCAACATTGGTTTGTATTCAGCGTCTACTTTTACTAGAGCTCGTGCAATCCCCAATCTGATCGCTTCTACTTGTCCAGTAAATCCTCCACCATCTACATTGATGTTTGCATCATACTTTCCTAACGTATCAGTTAAAATAAATGCTTGGTCAACTTTTCCAGTTTGCAAATCAGTCGAAAAATAATCTTTGTAATCTTTCTTATTGATTGTGATGTTTCCTTTTCCTTCAGATAGATAAACTCTTGCAACAGATGTTTTTCTTCTTCCTATTGTATTAATAACTTCCATTCTATTATTTGTTATTTAATGTCTTCTAATTTAATTGTCTTTGGCTTTTGCGCTTCGTGCTTGTGCTCGTTTCCAGCTACAACAAATAAGTTGCTTCTGTAAATATCTCTTCCCAAAGTATTTTTTGGTAACATCCCTTTCACAGCTCTTTCTACCAATGCAATTGGATTTTTAGCCATTACTTCTTTTGCCGTTGCCGTTCTTTGACCACCTGGATAGCCTGTGTAACGGATGTAGGTTTTATTGTCCCACTTTGCACCTGTCAACTCAATTTTATCCGCGTTGATTACAATTACTTTGTCTCCGCAGTTTGCGTGAGGGGTAAAGTTTGTCTTGTGCTTTCCTCTTACCAGTTTTGCTACGTTACTAGCAAGTCTTCCTAGTCTTTGTCCTTCAGCATCTATCACAAACCACTCTGTGTTTGCGTTCTCTTTATTGGCCGAAATTGTTTTATAACTTAGTGTATCCACTTGTGTATAGGGTTTAGTATTGTTCTTAATTTATGGACTGCAAAGGTAAAATAAATTTATTTTTGCGCAAACTTTGATTAACATTTAATTGTGGAAAAAGAATCTTTTTTTCGATTCCTCTCCATTTCACGAGTAAAATTTGGGTTTTTACACCCCTAACTTTCTTTTTCACTCTTCTGTTTATTTTGTTTTTTATTCCAATTTTATCTTTTATTTCAGAATTACTCTGTTAAGTTTATCCGAGACTATTTTTTTTAATTCTATTAAGGTCAACTGCGAAGTGAGCAAATCTATTATTTCCTCTTCCTCTGGCACCTCTTTTAATTGCACCTGGATCTTTTCAATATCTAGCTCTATCCTTTTTAACTGCAAAGCCAACACAGCATGTTCGAGCGCAAACCTCAACTTCATGTCTTCGGTTGTCACATAGATTTTATGCTGAATTTTCCAATTCTCACTTAATTCGTACTTAGTAGAAACTAGAGAAACAACAGTTTCCACTATTTCAGGATCAGAATTTAACATCAAAGACTTGTTGGCTATCTCCTTTTCTTCATTCACCAATGACTCGTAGAAATCAAAAATTCGTTGGTAAATTTTGTTCTCAAATTTTATTTCGTCCTGAACTAAGGTAACCACAATGTAATTTGCGGCAGTTGTGGCAATTTCATCCACCTCATCCGTTTCTGAATTTTTGATAAAAAACACTACCTCGTGCGCTCCATAATTCAACAACAATCGAATGACATCTTTTTCCAAATGATCAAGGCCGCTATCCGCATATTTTGGCTGCTGAGAATCGTCTTTGTAATGAGGCAACGGAATATCCTCTTCCGGCTCCTTATTACTTCTTCTTTCTTGGTTAAAGGATTTTCGTAAAGTCTTGTTTAGTTCGTTGTACAATGCTTTCTCACCAATCTCAAACATCGAAGACACCTCTGACATATAGATAGCACGTTTTACCTCATCTGTGATAACGGATACTGTTCCTAAAATATCCTTCACCAGTTCAGCCTTTTTTATTGGGTCATTTTTCGCATCAGCTAGGAGCAAATCACTTTTGAAACGAATGAAATCTTTTGAATTGGTTTCTATGAAATCTTGGAGTTCTGGCTGACTTAATTTTTTGGAGTAAGAATCTGGATCTTCGCCATCAGGGAAAAGCACAACTTTTACATTCAGTCCTTCTTTCAAAATCATATCTATTCCTCTGAAGGAAGCTTTTATTCCGGCTACGTCACCATCAAACAGCATCGTAATATTAGGTGTGTACCTTTTTATTAATTTAATTTGATCCGTTGTGAGAGAGGTTCCCGAAGAGCTCACCACGTTTTCTATTCCTCGTTGGTGAAGAGAAATCACATCTGTATAGCCTTCCACAAGGTAGCAAACATCTTTTTTTACCATGTCTTTTTTGGCAAAATACAAGCCGTACAGGACCTTACTTTTGTTGTAGAGTTCACTTTCGGGTGAGTTAAAATACTTTGCTGTTTTTTTGTCGTTTCTGAGAGTACGACCGCCAAATGCTATTACTCGTCCGGTAATAGTATGAATAGGAAACATCACTCTGCCTTTAAAAAAATCAAATCTTTTTCCGGGTTCGCCCTTGGTTAAACCGGAAGCTAAGAGATACTCCTCTTTATATCCTTTTTTTATGGCTTCACTTGTAAACCCATTCCAAGAATCAGGATTATAACCCAACTGAAATTTATGAATGGTTTCCATGGAATATCCTCTTTCTATGAAGTAGGACAAACCAATTGATTTCCCTTCGTCCGTTTCGAGCAATTGTTCGGTGTAATACTTTTGTGCAAATGAATGAACTATTTGCAGCGATTCTCTCACCGATTGCTGTTCTTTTTGAGCGGGAGTTTGTTCCTTTTCCTCTATTTCTATAGAGTACTTGTTTGCCAAATACCTCAACGCCTCGGGGTAAGTTAATTGCTCATGATCCATGACAAAATTAACTGAGTTTCCAGCCTTTCCGCAACCAAAGCATTTGTAAATTCCCTTTGTTGGAGAAACCGTAAACGAAGGTGTTTTCTCATCATGAAAAGGACAGTTTCCTATTAAGTTCACTCCTCTTTTCTTGAGAGTTACATAGTCTTGTATCACTTCCTCTACTCGAGCCGTGTCAAATATTTGCGCTATCGTGTCTTTTGAAATCAATGCATGTAAATTGTCAGACAAAGGTAGCTAATTATGTCGTATTAATTGATGATTCAAAAAAACTACTGAGGATAAACCAGGGAAGTTCTCTTAATTTCGGAAACAAGCATTTCTTTGGAGTCCTCATAATTCTGAATCAGCAAAAATCGCCCTCCTCCTATTTGTGCGATTGCACTCATACTTTCGGCATCTTCTGGTTTATTCTTGATTCCCAAAACGGTTAGCCCAATTCCTCTTTTATAGTTTTTCTCAACCAATTTATCCAAGTTCATATTACCTCGATTAAACTTTCCGTCAGTGGCCATAATTACTTGGTTATTCCCTCCTTTTATAAAATGCTCTCGTCCTTGGCGATAAGCCAACTTCATTCCGTCACCGCCAGCTGTCATTCCTTGGGCTTTTATCCCTTTTATTGTTTCTATTAATAAGTCTTTTTCCTTTGCCGAAATCCCTTCTATTATTACCTTAGAAAAAGTAGAATACGAAATCAAGGTAATGGTGTCGTTCTCGCTCAACTTTTGCACCATTTCGATCAACGATGCTTTCAGCAAATCTAATTTACCATCAGAATTCATTGAGGTAGAGACATCGAGTAAAAAAATAATATTGTTGGATTTAAACTTGGGTTCTTTTAAAACAACAGGCAAAACCGTATCTTTTCGTAAAACAACCTGTTCTTCTTGTTGGGTATTACCTCGAGAATCGGATAAAATAAGGGCAGAGTCAAGAATGGCAGAATCGCCAAAAACTTGCGACAAAAGAGCGCTGTCTAATTCATATTGAAATACGTGCTTCGAAATGGTATCTTCAGCCAACATAATAGAGTCTATGGGTTCTAGCTGAATTTTAGGTTTTGTTAAATGCACCAAAATGGAATCATTATTCTTGTTCATATACCGAGGAAACTCCTTCCCGATATACCCATCCGCATCCACCACAAAATAATACAGACCAATCATTGCTTTTGTTTCCACTTTCCCTTCCCTGTTTGTCTTCTCTATTTGCGAGATAGTTCCATTGCTCACAAAGGTGATGGTAGCTCCTTTTATTGGTTGCTTCGTTTCCTGATCAAGGACCTGTCCTCTGAACTCGAAAAGTGGCGGAATTCCGGCATTGGGATTATCGAAACTGGGGCAAGCCAATCCCATCGAATTATCAATTTCACGAACATTTCCTTTGAGGGTAAAAACAAAAGGTTCCAAACTATTACTGAGGTAAATGGGGATCTCAATGTTAAACTTTCCTTTTTGATCTGGGTTGTATTTAAACCGAATAATGAGCAAACTATCGGGCCTAATTGTTTGTCCAGAAACTAGTGTTTTTATTTCCCTTCCATGTTTTACTCTCAACAAAAATATTTTATCAGGAGTTGTGTTCCGAAATTTCAAGTCTACTACCCGGTCGTTACCTGCATAGATATCGCCAAAATCATGATCAATTTTATCAAAACCAAATTGAGCAAATCCCGAAAAAGAAAAGAAAAGGAATAGGATAAGAAAATAACGCATGACTCAAAGTTAACTGAACTAAACCAGATTTAGTATGGATTGGTCATTTATTAAGCCAAAAAAAATCCGTTTAAATGATTTCTCTTTGGAGTCTGGTTACATCCTTGATTAAGATCCGTTTTCCATCTATTTCAATAATTTGTTCTTTATTGAAATCCGAAATCGTGCGAATTGCGCTTTCTGTTGTTACTCCTGCAATATCTCCAATTTCTTTTCTGGTAAGAATAGAATTAAGTGCAGCCGTGTGCTCGTTCACACCAAATTTATCAGAAAGTAAGATAAGAGCTTCTGCCACCTTTTCTCTTACGGATTTTTGGGCCATATCTATCACCTGCTTTTCAGCGTGCCTTAAATCTTCAGCCAGCATTTTCATTACTTTCAACGAAAAATCTGAATTTTCCTTAATTAAATTTATAAACGCATCTGACGGGATTTTAAAAAGCCTTGTTTCTTCGATAGCACTGGCGGAGGCAGCGTACTTTTCTTCATTCAAGATCGAGCGGTACCCAATTAAATCTCCTGCTGAAGCCAACCTCGTTATTTGTTCCTTGCCATTCATTCCATATTTGTGAATCTTCACAATTCCTTTGTACACCACATAAAGTGCCTTTGGATAGCCTCCTTCTTGAAAAAGCGATTCGCCTTTTTTGTACACCCTATCTACTTCTTGCAACCGCAATGAGGCAATTTGTTCGCGGGATAATTCGCTGAACAAACAAAAGTGTGTTTTGGGGCTAGTTGTTTTAAATTCTTGCATAGTAACACAACAAAAGTAAGGATAAATATTTCTATATGGCAATTTATTTATCCCTTCACAAAACAAAATAGTTGATAATTTGTTAACACGATATTTGGGAACGAAAGAATTTTAATAGTACTTTTGTCCAACAAAATATCACAAAGTAAACGTTATGAAAAAATTTATACTCTCAATTGTTGGACTAACAGCTGCCCTAGGACTTAACAGTCAATGCAACGAACTATTTATCTCAGAATATGTGGAAGGATGGTCAAACAACAAAGCCATTGAACTCGTTAACCCAACTAATGCTCAAATTGATCTTTCTCAGTATGAATTACGAAGGTATTCCAATGGTTCTTCCTCAGCTGACAGCAAAAAAAGGCTGCAACTATCTGGAATGATTGCCGCAAAAGGAACTTTCGTCATTGTAATCGATAAAAGAGACTCTACCGGAACAGGTCAAGAAGCACCAGTTTGGGATACGCTACAAAATCAAGCAGACGTTTTTGCCTGTCCAGATTACAATGTGAACAACGTCATGTATTTCAACGGAAATGATGTAGTTGCCCTATTTAAAGGTACAACTCCAATTGATGTAATAGGAAAAGCAGGAGAAGATCCTGGAACGGTAAACGGAGTTCCAAGTAACCATAAATCCTATGGTTGGCCTTTAATCTCAGTATCTGGTGATTCTACTGCTTGGACAAAAGACCACGTAATGGTAAGGAAATTTAGTGTCACTCAGGGAGATGTAAATGCACTTGACGCTTTTGACCCAAGAACAGAATGGGATACGTTATCACCATTAAACTTTAGTAACTTAGGAACACATGTTTGCAACTGTTCTGGATTATTAAGTACCACCAGTATAGCAAGAGAAGAAGCATTCAGAGCTTACCCAAACCCTTCCAATACAGGGATTCTGAATTTAAGTACAACTTCGGTACCTACACACATTGAAATCATTTCGATCCTTGGAAGCAAAGTGATTCAAACAACAGCGAACTCAACTTCCACAAGAATCAACACAACTTCTTTACCAAAAGGAGTTTATTTTGTAGCCTTAACTTTTGAAAATGGGCAAAGACTTACCAAAAAAATTGTCCTAAACTAACAGTCAAATAAAACATGACAAAATCAACAATCTTAGTAATCCTATCTCTGTTTTCAGGGGTAGGATTTTTTGCTCAAACAGGAACCTTAAAGGGAGCCTTAACTGATGAAATCACGGGAGAAACGTTAATTGGAGCCTCTGTTACCTATGGAAACGGGAAAGGAACTACCACTGATATTGACGGGAATTATCAGCTCGATTTACCTTTGGGAGCCCAGTCTATCACTTTTTCTTATGTGGGGATGTTACCGAAAGTGAAAAAGATCACCGTAAAAAAAGGTACTCAATTTCTAGATGTAAAACTTTCAACAAAAAAAATGAGGGAGGTAGAGATTGTTGCTGACATTGCCAAGGAAAGAGAAACTCCTGTAGCTTTTACCAACATTTCGAGAGAAAAGTTGGATGAAGAATTAGCTTCTCAAGACATCCCAATGGTTTTGAACTCGACACCCAGTGTTTATGCCACACAAAGTGGTGGGGGAGATGGAGACGCAAGAATAACGATCAGAGGATTTAGCCAACGGAACTTGGCCGTGATGATTGACGGTGTGCCTGTAAATGACATGGAAAACGGTTGGGTGTATTGGTCCAACTGGTTTGGATTGGATATGGTTACCCAAACAATTCAGGTGCAAAGAGGACTAGGTGTCTCTAAACTTGCAGTACCCTCTATTGGTGGTACCATGAATATTTTTACCAAGGGAATAGATTCCAGACCCGAACTCAAAGTGAAAACAGAAATAGGAACCGGAATGTTCCAGCGTCAGTCATTTAGTTTTAACTCCGGTAAACTAAAAAGCGGATGGGGATTTACTGGAGCTTTTTCAAGAAAAAAAGGGGAAGGATATGTAGACGGAACCTATACTGACGGATACTTCTTTTACCTAAAAGCAGAAAAAAGAATTAAAAAACATTTAATTAGTTTATCTGCCTTTGGAGCTCCACAAAGTCATGGACAGCGTTCCTTCAAACAACCTATTTCTTTTTATGATGAGCAACAAGCAAGAGACTTAGGAGTCCCAGATGATGCCATAGCTCAATTTGCTGCAGGCGGAGGAAGCGACCACGGAATTAAATTCAATCAATTCTGGGGTGAATATGTTGACAAAAATGGGGAAGAAAAAATAATGTATCAGCAAGAAAATAGATATTTCAAACCCCAGATTACCCTGAGAGATTTCTGGCAAATCAACAAAAAATTATACCTCACAAATGTAGCTTACCTCTCTATCGGTCAAGGAGGAGGAACTGGAATGAGAAATGCATCCACGAATCCAATAACGGGTGGATTAGATGCACAATACATCTATGACCAAAACACAAACGGAGATTTTGGACCAAACATTGATCCTGAGTACCACCCAACTGAAAGGTTTGCCAATTCTAATATTTACCAAAGTGTGAATAATCACTTTTGGTATGGACTTCTTTCTACTGCCACTTACGTAAAAAACGATCACATTACCTACTCAGGAGGAATCGACTTGAGAAGTTACGAAGGAGAGCATTTTAGACAGGTATATGATTTGTTGGATGCAGATTATGCCAAAGAACTTGGGGGAAACGAAAACACCAATCAACGAGTCTACAGAGAAGGAGATAAGTACTTCTATCACGATTTAGGGAAAGTGATGTGGGGAGGCGCATTTGGGCAAGTAGAATACAAAAAACAACTTTGGTCTATTTTTGGTAGTGCCTCTGTTTCGGCCTCTGGATATCAAGGAGTCGATTACTTTAGAAAAAAAACTGTCACAGTGGATGGGGAACAATATGCCGTTGGTTACTATGATACAGTAAACGTAAACGGAACCCAATACACAAGAGATTCAGAAGAGCTAGAAACCTACAAAACAAAGTGGGTTACCAGACCAGGATTTACCATTAAAACAGGAGCCAATTACATTTTTGATGAATATTCAAATATATTTGTGAATTTAGGCTATCTCTCAAACGTACCCAAATTTGCGAACGTTATTGACCAAAACAATGAAGTGGTAAAAAACATCGTGAATGAAAAAGTACAAGCAGCTGAATTAGGTTATGCATTTAAGAAAAATAAAGTTGCCATAAACATCAATACTTACCTCACAAACTGGAAAGACCGACCGTATACAGTAAGAAGAACGGGGGAAGACAACGAATCTTTTAATGCGAACATTCAAATGGATGCTCTCCACATGGGAGCTGAATTTGAAGTTGCCTACAAAATCAACAAGTATGTGACTCTAGAAGGAATGCTGTCCTTGGGTGAATGGAAATGGATGAGTAAAAAAGATAGCATCACTTTCTTAAACGATAACGGGGCAACAATTACTGACGCAACTGGAAACATTCAGTATGCCTCTTTCGATGCACGTGGGGTGCATGTTGGCGATGCTGCCCAAACTCAAATGGGAGCCAAAATAAGAATCAATCTTACTAAAAAACTGTACATCAAATCCCAATATACTTGGTTCGATAGATACTATGCCGACTTTGAACCAGGAGGCCTAAATGGAGAAAATGCAGGAAGAGAATCTTGGCAAATTCCATCATATGGTTTAATGGATTTGCATGCTGGATATTCTTTCCGATTGAAAGGAATTGGCGCAAAAAAGAAACAACCGATGCTTAGTATCCGTATGAGTATTATGAACCTATTAGACACAAAATATATTTCTGATGCCCAAAACAACGACCGATTTACTGGACAAACAACGAATAGCTTTGACGCTCAATCGGCTGCAGTTTTTTATGGATTAGGCAGAAGGTACAATGCATCTTTACAAATTAACTTTTAACCCAACAATTATGAAAAAGACAACTATTATTTTACTTGGCCTATTGCTAAGTTTCACCGTAATTTCACAGGCACCAGTTCCATTTTCATGGGCATTCCCAAACACAATACTTCCCACTGGATTTACATTAGGCGGAGGTAGTTACCTTCCTTCTTTCTATGCGAGTAACGGAAACATAGCCGCTCCAAGTTTTAAACTAAATGGAACAGGTCAATGGCTAGAAATCGAAATTGCTGCCGAAGCAGGAGAAATTTCCTATTTCTTAAAAGGACAAAACATAGGGGGAGCTCCATTTCAAGGAACACTAGACATTGAATTCTCTGCGAACGGAACTTCTTGGACTAGCACCAGAACGCTTGTTAATTCGGCAATAAGCACAACGAGCTATACCCAGTTTAAAGACACGTGTTTGCCAAACACCCGTTTCATTAGATTTTACTACACAAACAAAGTGAGTGGAGTGAACATCTCTTTAGACGACATCGAAATTGGTGTGCCTTTAGCAACTCCAGAAGCTGAAATTAATGCCATCATTGACACAGATACAGTATTTAGTGGCGCCAACTATTTCACCTCTGAAAACGTTGGATCTACCAAAAGAATAAAACTAATTGTAGAAAATCAAGGAACAGACAGCACCCTAAGAATTTCAGGCGTAACGAGTAGTAACGCAACAGAATTTTCGGTTGTATCTTTCCCTTCTACAGTAGATAGTTTATCAAATGACACGATCTTGATAGACTTTGCTCCTTCAGCTGCAGGAACAAGAACTTCTATCATCTCGATAGCGAATAATGATGTAAGTGAAAATCCATATATCATAAACTTCGTGGGATATGGGGATGGATTAGCTACAGAACCTGCTACTCCTTCATCGGTTTCATTCACAAATGTAAAAACGTATAAATACGAGGTGAATTTCACTCCTACTACCCCACTTTCAGACGAAAGCTATTTGGTATTATTCAAGAAAGGAAGTGCGCCAACCGGTATTCCTACTGATGGGATAGAGTACACGGCAGGTGAAAGCATAGGAAATGCTAAGATTGCCTATGTTGGAAAAAACTTGGCTTACTTATCCAAAGAGACTTATGCAAATTCTACGTACTATATTGATGTGTTTTCATACAGTGGCTCAGGAATTTACAGCAACTACAACCCGACACCAGGCTCCAACTCGTTGGTAACACCACCAACTATGCAATCTGTCTCATATTACAACGGAATCTCTGTTTCTAGCCCTAACTTTGTGACACAACTTCATAACAAAATAAATCCTCACACGTTAATGTTTTACAGTGATTTTGACGATACGTACATTCAAGATTTTGACACAAGAGACACAACCAACAACCAACAAGTTGTAAGTTGTGCTTATTCAGGAGAACCATACGTTTACTCGGCTCCTTTTAACTTTAGTGTGATTTCAAGAGAGCATTCTTATCCCCAGAGTTGGATGCCAACTTACGGAGATCAATCGAAGCCAGAGTACAACGATTATCACAACCTATACCCTGTGCATCAGAATAGTGCCAATGCTGTAAGAAGTAACAAACCACTAGGAAAAGTGGTCACTGTTATCAGTAGTTACGGAGGTGCAAAATACGGACTAGATCACAGAGGAAAGCAGGTTTACGAACCTAGGGACTCTCACAAAGGAAATGCTGCAAGAGCGATTTTTTATATGGCAACTGCATACAATTCAGTTGATGGAAACAACTGGTCAATACCCGATCCAATTGATGCATTTACCGTTCCTTACGGTCAAGAAGAAACAATACTAAAACAATGGCATTGGATGGACCCAGTTGACGAGCAAGAAATGGCAAGGAACGATTACATCGAGTCACTTCAGAATAATAGAAATCCATTTATTGACAGCATGAATTATGCTTGTTACATCGATTTTACCACAATGAATAAAGTGACAAATGCCTCTCCATGTCTAACAAACTCAATCAGTTTAGAAGAGCAATCTTCTTTACTTGAACTAACTGCTTTTCCTAATCCTGCCTCAAACATTTTGAACATTCAGTACGAATTAAAAAATTCAGAAGAAATGACTATTTCCATTTTTAATACAATGGGACAAACTGTACGAACAATTCAAGTAAATGGCTTAGAAAGAGGATTTGAATCCCTTGATGTATCAGGGCTTAACTCGGGAATATATCAAATAAGGGTAGCAGGAACTACTTTTGAATCGCAACTAAAATTTATTAAACAATAAACCAAATTCACCCGAACTGAAAAGCTCCAGGTTCACTTGAACTTGGAGCTTTTTTTTTGATTAAAAAATACTGATATACCCAAAATGGACTTTCCCATTTCGAAACAACAGCGGGTTGTTATTTTGCTTTCCCAATGCGTAAGTCAAAGTAAATACTCCCGATTTTGTTGCAAAGTTGACTCCAATACCGGCTCCAATTGGAAATCCATTTTTGTAGTTATTCAATTGGTTACTCTCGTAAAAACCTCCTTCTATAAAAGAAAAAATAGCTGAATTTCGATCGAATAAGTAACGAAATTCGGTTGTCATAAAATAAAAATTTGACGCGAAAATGGATTGCTGATTAAACCCTCTCAGCGAGTTGAGTCCGCCCAGTTGATACAATTCGTTGACAAAAATATTGTCACCCAACAAACTACCACCAGAAAAACGAATCAATGCTGTTGCTTTTTTGAACAACGGAACAAACTTAGAAAAATCGACATTTAATTTGAATTGTCTAGTTCTATCAGTAAGACTTTCGTAAGATTCGTTCGTATAACCTTCTTGTTTCACAATTGTTTTGATGCCTGAGTTAATTTCAAACGCTAACTCAAAACCTCGAGTCGGATTAAATGCATAATCTAATTGTCTATTATTGAACGTAACATTCAAATAATGTGAAGAAAAAGAGTTTGAGATGGGAACAGAAGTCAACTCCGAAATACTAGCTAAAGAATTTGAACTTTCTGCAGTCCACCCAACCCCAAAAGACTGGTTATTATCAATAAAATAGGAAATCCCCGCTTCAAACAATAAGTTAGCAAAAGCAGTATCTTGACGAAAATAATTGAGTTTGGTATTCAATCCGATTCTCGTACTGAACAAAAACGGGTATTGAATCCTCAATTTAAATCTTTGAGAATTTTCTTTTATTTTTTCCCAACTCAATCCAATTGTCTCTGCTCTTTTAAGCACATTTCTTAATTCAACATCTACCTCTCCTACTATCTCGACACCTTCTCTATTTTCATTTGGATTCAGACCTATAACACCATCAAACCGATTATTTTTTTGGGAGGTTAAATACAGGACAAGCGTAGCTTTTCCCGGTGAGAAATACACTTCTGGCTTTCGCACCATTGATAAAAAACTTAATGAGGAAATTACTCCTGGCAAGTTTTTTACAAAGGCTTCGGTGTATTTTCTCCCTTTTTTAAAGTTTAATAACCTCTCTAAAGTTTCCCGCTTGATAGCAGCATCACCCTTTACTTCAAGTGAATCAAATAGAATTAACGGCCCTTTCTCTACCCTAACTTCAGCAGAAACAGAATCATTTTTTATCTCAACAGAATCTAAAAAACAGGAAGCAAAAGGATATCCCACATTTTCATAATGAGTTAAAATTTGGATTATGTTTTCTTCTAATTCCTGAGGTCTCAAATGACTGCTCCAATCAAACTTTATTTTTAACCCAGCTAACTTTTGTGAATAGGTAATGTCTTTCCATACATACTTTTTTCCCACATGAACCTGAAAGAAACACGTATCACCAATGCGTTTAGTTTTATCGAGCCAACTGGACACAAAACCTTGAGACTGAAATTGATTCAGAACCAAATTTTTAATCCCCAAGATTTGGTTCGAGTCTTGATAAGCGTAAATTTCTGTCTGCTTTTCCGAAATTTGAAATTTAAGAAAACCTTGAGCATTAACTTTACCAAGTATCAAAAACGGTAAAACAACAAGTTGTAAAAATTGTTTGGACTTCATTTGTGATAAAACTACAACTCGGAAAGGAATATTTCGTAGAAAAGAATTAAAAAATATAACTGAACCCACAACTCCACAAACTTGACTTGAAAACAAGAAAACATCACTTGCATTGTTTATAACTTGTTTACAACTACAATCCAGCAATCGTTATCTACCCAAGAAATATGCGTTTTTTTGTGTATTAAACTATGTAACCCATGAAAAAAATAATCACTCTCACAGTATCAACCCTTTTCATTTCTATGTTTTTGAGTTCTTGTACAGCAAAAAAACAACAATGTGATGCTTATGGGCAGCTTTCCGTTAATCAATCTGAAGTGAATACCACTCAAGAAAACAGCAATAAAATTACGAAAAGTGAAGAAGCATTCTAAACTTTTCGCAACCTTACAGAAAAACACAACTGATACCCAGTTGTGTTTTTTTTTGACCAATTTTTCAATTTCATTCATCCAACATAAACTTTGCTTATATTTGTTACTCGAAAAGAGACAATGAAATTAATTTTCCTACATATCGCTTTGCTGCTTATTTTTAGCAGTGTTTCCTATGCTCAGCTTCCTGCCCAGCAAGAAAATTTAGCTGGATTCAGATCAGAGTGGTTCGGGGGGTTAATTCTACACACAAATGGTTGGGGTGGGAATCTGACATATGCTAAATTCAAAACCTACAAACGATACCATTTATTTAGTTTGGATGTGGTCAATATCAAAGATCCAAAAGAATATAAAATTAGGTACCAAGTTGCTCAAAATAGCTTTTCGAAAGCATTTAAATTCGGCAAATTAAACTCCCTTTACAACATTCGATTGAGCTATGGCCAACAATACATGATTTATGAAAAAATGAGAGAGAAAGGCGTGAGTGTATATTTCAATTGGAAATCAGGAGCCAACATAGGCCTCTTAAAACCAATCTACCTAGAAATTGTTAACCAAGAGGATGGAATTACAGTAAACAGTGAAGAACGCTACGACCCTAGCATCCACAATGAATCAAATATTTACGGAAAAGGCAGTTTTGGTGCAGGATTTAATGAAATTGATTTTATCCTTGGTGGCCATTTCGAAACAGGATTTAAATTTGAATTAGCCAAAGAAAGAGAAAGTATATTTGCATTAGAAACAGGGGTAGCGATAGATGTTTATCCTTCTGGAGCACCAATTTTGGCATTCAAGAAAGAGGAGGTTATTTTATACAATTTATACATTAAATTATTATTTGGTAAAAAGTATTACGACTAAATGGAAGTAAAAGAAAAAGTGAAAAAGCCAAATTGGCTAAGAGTTAAATTACCTATTGGGAAAGAATATAAAAAAGTGCGAGAAATTGTCGATGACCATGGTCTGCACACAATTTGCCAAAGCGGTAATTGTCCGAATATGGGGGAATGTTGGGGCGCAGGAACAGCCACCTTCATGATATTGGGGAATACTTGTACAAGATCCTGTGGGTTTTGCAATGTATCTACCGGAAAACCCGAAGAAGTAGATGTTTTTGAACCAGCTAAAATCGCGAAATCAGTAAGTTTGATGGAGGTAAAACATTGTGTAATCACCTCAGTTGACCGGGACGATTTGGCAGATGGTGGAGCGGAAATTTGGGCCCAAACTGTGAGAGCAATAAGACGAAAATCGCCAACTACTACAATGGAAACACTCATCCCCGATTTTATGGGAAAATGGGAAAATCTTCAGAAAATTATTGACGTTGCCCCAGAAATTGTTTCTCACAATCTGGAAACCGTTAGAAGACTTACGAAAGAAGTGAGAATTCAAGCAAAATATAACCGAAGCCTAGAATTATTAAGAAGACTCAAAGAAGGAGGCATGAAAACTAAATCGGGTGTGATGCTAGGATTAGGAGAGTCCGAAGAAGAAGTCTTGGAAACTATGGATGATTTACGTGCAGTGAATGTAGACATTTTAACCCTAGGACAATACTTACAACCTACAAAAGAACACTTACCAGTAGAAGAATTTGTAACACCCGAAAAATTTGAGTATTTCAAAGAAATTGGGCTACAAAAAGGATTCAGATTCGTGGAAAGCGGCCCGCTAGTAAGATCAAGTTACCATGCTGAAAAGCATCTTTTTTAGATTAATTGAAATAGATTTGTATAAATTTTATTGAAATTTCAAACAAATTAGTTTTAAAAATTCTTAATTTTAGTGCTGATAAAAAGTTCAATTTTTATCGTTACTTACAAAAAACCACATTGAATTGTCCCTTAACAGGGAAAAATAATAGCTTATGAAAAATACTACTAAACTAATTTTAGGTGGACTTTTACTCTCGGGAATGGGAATTGGTTCATACCTTACTTGTGGAAACTGCGAAAGTGGAATTGCTACCTACTCACCAAGGGAAAATTCTGTTTCTTTCAACAAAACAAATGCCCAACACGGAATTGATTTGTACGAAGAAATGAGAAAAAATATTAATACAGGGAAAATGGAGGCAAGTGATTTTTCCGGAGCCTGGCAAGCCGTAAAAGCAGCCAGTGCCAACAGAAGCTCTATCTTAACCCTAGTGGACGAAGGTCCAGACAACGTAGGAGGAAGAACCAGAGCTATTTTAGTGGACAATTCGAACAATAATATTGTGTACGCAGGAAGTGTTTCCGGAGGTTTATTTAAATCCATAAACAGAGGAAATACTTGGTCAAGAGTGGATGCTTTTACAGATGTATTATCCGTTTCTAGTATGGCCCAAACTTCTGATGGTACAATTTATGTTGGAACAGGTTCTACGCACGAATCAAGCATTGCCAATGGAGGGAGTGGCGGACACAGAGCTAATGGGGTTTATTATACAACTGACGGTGGAACTACTTGGAGTCAACTTTCGCCAACCCCAAGTTGGGGTACAGCTGCTGTAAACGCAATAGTGGCTGACCCAAACGAGACGGATGTAGTGTATGTTGGTGGAAACTTTCCTATTAGACTATACAAAGTCGAAAACAAAACAACATTTATAGCTGAATCGGGAATCACGGGTTCTGTTACTGATTTAAAAATATCAAAAGACGGAAACGTAATTTTAGCGGGGCTAGGAAGTAGGACTTACATCAAAGAAGGATCAGGAAGCTGGACGAAGGTTTCAGGTACCGGGGCTGGACAAGTAAAAGAGTCAGCTACTGGTTCGGCAATTTCAAGAATCGAATACGCTATTTCTCACGATAAAAATCCTAACGGAAAATATTCTATTTACGCCTCAATGGTTAAAACAAATTCTTCCTTAGCAGGAATTTCTGCCTCTCATGACAACGGAGCTACTTGGGCAGAAATAGTGCCTGAGACACCAAACGGAACGGACCCAACAACTGTATTAACAACAGATCCATTTGCGAACGGCTTGCAATATCAAGGAAACTACAATAACATTATCACGACAATTCCAGGTGATCCTAAAAAGTTTTTAATCGGTGGAATCAACGTTTTCCGTTGGATTGAATCTGCCACTTCTGCCCCTTTCGGTCAGATGTCACAAGTTTCTTCTTCCCAAGCCTCTCAAACTAGTTCGTTTTATTCGCATGCTGATCACCACGAAATGGTTTGGGATAACACAAATAGACTGTACATCGGAAATGATGGTGGAATAGGGATTTCAGACAATGCCACCTCAAATAACATACGATATTATCCCGCAAACAGAGGATACAATGTAACTCAGTTTTACGGAATTGGGTATTCAAAATTTGGAGATTTAATTGGAGGAGCTCAAGATAATGGAACTCAATACAAAGATGTAAACAATCCAGGAACGTCACCAATGGAATTCAGGAGAGTTAACGGAGGAGATGGTTTTGATTGTGAGATTTCTCATCTTGATCCTAACGTTCTATTTTCAAGTATTTATACGGGTGCAAACTACAGAACAGCAACAAAAGGGAATGGAAGTTCATTTACTGGAACAGAAATAGACGCTCTTTCAAGTGCTGTAAAGCCGTTCTACAACGTGACAAGATTGTACGAAACAGCCAATGACTTAAACAGTACGGATTCATTAGATTATTACGCAACGGAAGATTTACCGGCTGGAACAACCATTATGGTTCCTAGTAAAAACTTGGGGGTAGAGTTCCCTTATGTATTACCTACCGCGGTAAACGTTACCATTGATACCACTATTGATGTTTTAGGCGATACTTCATACTCTTATGCTTACAGAGACACTTTAAAAATTCAAGACAGAGTTCAGTCAATGTTTGCCCTTGGATTACAGGGTTCAGGAGGTGTATGGGTAACAAGAGGAGCTTTGAGATTCGGTACAACACCAGTTTGGTGGAAAGTAATGAACTCTGTATCAGGAAGAGTTACTGAAATGGAATTTTCAAAGGATGGAAACATCTTATACGTAGGGACTTCAGGAGGAGAAGTATACAGAGTAAAAGGATTTAACAACGTGTACTATAACAACGAAGCCAATGATGTAATAAACGGGATTAATGACCACGATAGCACCTCATTTAAGTATGCAGATGTCAGAAGTGGTGTTTCTCAATTAGATATCACTACCATCTTGAACGGTTCCCAATATGTTGGTGGTTTAGGAGTTGATCCGAACGATCCTGAGCACTTAGTTGTGGCTCTGGGAGGATATGGTTCCTCTACCAATATAATCAGATCAACAACTGCCGCTAGTACAACAGGAAGTTCTTCTTTCTCGAGTATAAGAGGAAACTTACCAGCAATGCCTGTATTTGATGCAGTAATTGACATGAGTGATCCAACTCGAATTATAGCAGGAACTGAATTTGGCGCTTGGGTTTCTCTAAACTCTGGAGCATCATGGAGCGCTCAAAACGATGAGATGGGTGCAGTACCCGTTTACGATGTAAGACAACAATACAGAAGTTGGGAAGAATGTACTAACTCTGGTACGATTTACTTAGGAACACACGGAAGAGGTATTTGGAGTAGTAACGACTTCCTTTCTATTGAAGAAAATTTGAAAGAGGAAAAAGCACAGGTTGCTTCATTTAACCTATACCCTAACCCAGCTACCAACTTTACGAATGTGGAATTAGAGTTAACCAAAGATGCTGACGTTACTATTTCGGTATTTAGCTTATCGGGACAATTAGTAGCTAACGAAACATTAACCAACAGACAAGAAGGAAACATAAAACACAGAGTAAATACTTCTACCCTTCCAAAAGGAATTTACTTTGTAACGGTACAAGCTGATGGAATGAAATTCAAAGGATCGAAATTCATTAAGCAATAAAGGAATAACAAATACTCAATTAATAAAACTGCTCACAAATGTGAGCAGTTTTTTTTGTGACACACCGTTGTATTTTGTTTCAAAAATCCAGAAACTTATTCTTAAATTTACTTTACAAAAATCACTATCGCTATGACCAAAATTAGAGTTGCAATAAACGGATTTGGAAGAATAGGACGAGCCACTGCCAAGCTCATGCTCCAAAATGATTCTATTGAAATCGTTGCCATTAATGATCTTTCCGATAATGAAACATTGGCACATTTGTTTCAATACGATTCAGTTCACGGAAAGTTCAATGGGCAAGTTACCTCCAACCAAACTTCTGTTTCGATAAATGGAAATTCCATAAGTGCAACGGCTGAAAGAAACCCAGAGAACCTTCCTTGGAAAAAATTGGGAGTAGATGTTGTCATTGAGTCTACGGGTCATTTTAGAACACCAGAATTAGCAGGAAAACATCTTACGGCTGGAGCTAAAAAAGTAATTCTCTCGGCACCGGCCAAAGAAGGTGATATAAAAACCATTGTGCTTGGAGTAAACGACCACGAATTGGATGGCACAGAAACAATCGTATCCAACGCCAGCTGTACTACCAACTGTGCGGCTCCCATGATTAAAATCATTGACGAAATCTGTGGGATAGAAAATGGGTTTTTATCTACTATTCATTCCTACACAAGTGTACAAAACTTACATGACGGGCCACATAAGGATATCCGCAGAGGAAGAGCTGCCACCCTATCAATAATTCCTACATCTACTGGAGCTGCCACTGCTGTAACTCAAATATTTACTCACCTCGAGGGGAAAATTATTGGCAGCGCAAACCGAGTTCCTGTGCCAGATGGTTCGTTAACAGAGTTGACTTTGAACATCCAAAACCCCAAATCAATAGAAGAAATAAATGCAGCTTTCAGAAAAGAAAGCGAAGGAAGAATGAAACATATTTTGGAATACAATGAAGCTCCCATCGTTTCTGTTGATATTTTACAAAACCCACATTCCTGCATATTTGATTCTACGCTTACACAAGTACTTGAAAATTCGGTAAAAATTTGCGGATGGTACGACAATGAGATTGGATATTCAAGCCGATTGGTAGACATGGTTTTGTATGTCTCGAAGTAAATTACCTTCTCCTACTTCTCGTTTTCTCAGAAATTTGAGGTGAATAACGTACAATTGATTTATTGTATTCTTCTGATATTCTCACTAACTCTTGTTTAGCCGCATTTTTTGAATATGAGGAAAACACTTTGACGCGTTTTCTATGATTTTCACTCAATAACACAACGGAATGCACAGACAATCTTTTTGTCAAATGATTTGTCGACCTTCCGTAAGTTGAACGCGAGTAATTCTGTTTAAAAATTGTGATATCAGGAAGTTTATTTAACTCAATTGCAGATATATCCTTAATATTAACTAAGCCCCTCTTTTGAGGATTTCGGAATGGCATATCGTTCATGAAACGAATAAATAAAAAGATTACTCCTGCAAAGAAAAATAATTGCCAAATCATTATACTTAATCCAGCTTCAAGACCGCCATAAACGCGGATTGAGGAACCTCTACATTCCCAACTTGTCTCATTCGTTTCTTTCCTTTCTTTTGCTTTTCGAGTAGTTTACGCTTTCGCGAAATATCTCCACCGTAACATTTGGCCGTAACATCTTTACGCACTGCTTTCACCGTTTCTCGGGAAATAATTTTGGCTCCTATGGCTGCTTGAATCGCAATATCAAACTGTTGCCTCGGGATTAACTCACGTAGTTTTGCGCAAATTCTTTTTCCTAAATCGTAGGCATTGTCTTGGTGAACCAAGGCGGAAAGTGCATCCACAGGATCGCCATTCAATAAAATATCAAGTTTAATTAATTTGGATTGCTTGAACCCTATTGGAAAATAATCAAACGAAGCATACCCTTTTGATATAGACTTTAATTTGTCATAAAAATCAAATACAATTTCGGCCATCGGCACTTCGAAGGAGAGCTCTACCCTATCCGAAGTCAAATACACTTGATTGGTCAGCATTCCTCTTTTCTCGATACACAAGTTCATAATGGAACCTACAAAATCGGATTTGGTGATAATCTGCGCTTTAATGAATGGCTCTTCGATGTAATCAATCATAGAAGGATCCGGCAAATCCGATGGATTATTCAACTCCAGCAATTCATTATCTTTCTTTAGATAAGCCTTGTACGAAACGTTTGGTACAGTGGTGATTACTGTCATATCAAACTCGCGCTCCAATCTTTCTTGAATAATCTCCATGTGCAACATTCCTAAGAATCCACAACGGAATCCAAAGCCAAGAGCTGCGGAACTTTCGGGAGCAAACACCAAAGAGGCATCATTCAATTGCAACCTTTCCATTGCATCTCTCAATTCCTCGTATTCATCCGTATCTACAGGGTAAATCCCAGCAAAAACCATTGGTTTTACATCCTCAAATCCCTGCACAGCTTCTGTAGTTGGATTATCTACTGTAGTTATCGTATCCCCTACTTTTACCTCTTTTGCTTCTTTTATTCCTGAAATGATATACCCTACATCTCCTGCAGAAACTTGCTTTTTAGGCATTAGGTTTAACCCCAAATTTCCAATTTCATCTGCGTAATACTCTTTTTTAGTATTGATAAATTTTACTTTATCTCCTTTATTTAATTTCCCATTCAATACTCGGTAGTAAGCAATAATTCCTCGGTATGAATTAAAAACAGAATCAAACACCATGGCTTGAAACGGAGCTTCCACCTCACCCACTGGCGCGGGCACTCTGCTTACTACAGCTTTCAGAATATCTTCCACGCCCAGTCCAGTTTTTCCACTGGCTGGAATAATATCGTCTTGCGAACATCCTATTAATTCTATTATCTGATCAGAAACCTCCTCGGGCATTGCCCCAGGCAAATCCATTTTATTCAGAATTGGTATAATCTCTAAATCATGTTCCAACGCCAAGTATAAATTAGAAATAGTCTGAGCTTCGATTCCTTGAGAAGCATCCACAATCAGAAGTGCTCCTTCGCAAGCTGCGATAGAACGAGAAACCTCATAAGAAAAATCAACATGTCCTGGAGTATCTATCAAATTTAATACATACTCTTCTCCATCCTGCTTGTAATTCATTTGGATAGCATGAGACTTAATTGTAATTCCTCTTTCACGTTCCAAATCCATATCATCCAATGCCTGGTTTTGCATATCTCGGTCGCTAATGGTTCCAGTAGTTTGCAATAACCTATCTGCCAGGGTACTTTTACCGTGGTCAATGTGCGCAATGATGCAGAAATTTCTGATGTTTTTCATATGTTCTATACTCCAAATTAATTGTGCCAAAATTACAAATTAACTTCCACTAAAACTTCTGTTTGTGTGTATTTGTGCTAGTCGTCCCTTTTTTTTTATTTAGCAACCGCAAAATATGGAATTTTGGGAAAGTTTTTTTTACATTTGCCTATTATTTAGAATGTTTAAAAATAACGAAATAACACAGAATGATTTCAATCAAAAACTTACACGCTTCTATTGACGGAAAAGAAATCCTTAAAGGAATAAATCTTGAGGTAAAAGCGGGAGAAGTTCACGCAATAATGGGTCCAAATGGGTCTGGAAAAAGTACATTATCTTCAGTCTTAGCTGGAAATGAGGACTACGAAATCACAGAAGGATCTGTTGATTTCATGGGCGAGGATTTATTGGAATACTCAACGGAAGAAAGAGCTAGAATGGGAATATTTTTGGCTTTTCAGTACCCAATTGAAATACCGGGAGTAAGTAACATGAATTTTTTGAGAACCGCTATCAACGAAACGCGCGAATCAAAAGGTGAAGAACCAATCGCAGCCAAAGAATTTCTTGCGATGGTAAAAGAGAAGTCTGCTCTAGTTGAGTTGGACAACTCTCTCTTGAAAAGATATGTAAATGAAGGATTTAGTGGAGGAGAGAAAAAAAGAAATGAAATCTTTCAGATGGCGATGTTGGAACCAAAACTAGCTATACTCGATGAAACTGATTCTGGATTAGATATTGATGCGTTAAAGATTGTATCACATGGAGTGAACACTTTAAAAAACAAAGACAATGCGACCGTTGTTATTACCCATTACCAAAGACTATTGGACTACATCGTACCAGATTTTGTACACGTTTTGTACAAAGGAAAAATCGTGAAATCTGGAACAAAAGAATTGGCTCTTGAGCTTGAAGAAAAAGGATATGACTGGATAAAAGAAGAAGTAAACGCGTAATCACATTCCGAAAAAACTACCATGAGCTCAACACTTACTACAAACAAAACGCAAGAATTTGTTTCGCATATAGCCGAAAATAAGCTAGCCGTGTGGAATGAATTAACAGCTATCCGTGAATCTGGATTGGAGGCACTTGCCCAACTCGAATTCCCAACAACCAGGGATGAATATTGGAAATATAGCCGAACCACAAAAATCACTAAAAACCACTATCACTTTAATCCAATTGCTTCAGCTAACATCGATTTATCTGAGGTACGAATTGAAGGACTTGACGCATACGAAATAGTCATGGTGAACGGTTTTTTTAATGAAGAACTCTCTTCCTTGCCTAAAACCGATGTACTTGAAGTAAAGTCATTTGAGGAATGCACTACGGAAGAACTAACAGCTTATTTTTCTCAGAATTTAGATACAATGTCAAATTTCTTTTCTGCGTTAAACACCGCCTATTTTTCGGAAGGAATCATGATTATTGCAAAAGGAGTTTGTGACAAACCTATTCATTTAATCCATTACTCGGAAGGTGAAAAAGTTATTTCGCAGCCTAGAAATTTATTTGTAACTAAGAAAAATGCGGAACTTTCAATAATCAAAAGTTCTGTAAACAAAAACACCGCAGACTTTTTCTACAACTCTGTCAATGAATTTTTTATTGGTGAAAATAGTCACATGAACTATTACGTTATCCAAAATTATGAAGAAGGAATAAACGTGATGAGCACCAACGTTGCTACCCAAGAAAAAAACTCAACCTTTTCTGCTTTTAACTATACACTCAAAGGAGATTGGATAAGAAATAACACAAACGTGTTTGTGAAAGGCGAGCACTGCGAAAGCAACCTTTACGGAGCCTACCAACCTAAAGAAAAACAACACATTGACAACCATACTATCATGGATCACATGATGCCAAATTGTGAAAGCAATGAACAGTACAAAGGAACTGTTGCCGATAAAGCGACAGGAGTTTTTAATGGAAAAGTTTTTGTGAGAAAGGATGCACAAAAAATCAATGCATTTCAGAGTAATAACAACATATTGTTATCGGATGATGCGACTATGAACTCCAAACCAGAACTCGAAATCTATGCCGATGACGTAAAGTGTAGTCACGGTTCAACCTCTGGGCAACTGGATGAAGAAGCTGTGTTTTATTTACAGTCGAGAGGATTGAGTAAAGAGTCAGCAACTGCCTTATTGATCGGAGCATTTTTGGGTGAAGTAGTAGAAAAAATAAAAATCCCAGAACTGAAAGAAAAAGTATTGGGGATGTATGGAATGGAGTAACTTTTCAATGGATAATTGAAAAGGCAAAACTGAGGACTAACCGCTATGTTTAAACAGAAATAGAAAATAAGAGTGAACGAAGTCCAACTTTAATTAAGAAATGAAAACAATACAACAAATACGCGAAGACTTTCCCATACTTTCAAGAGAAGTAAATGGCAAACCTCTGGTGTATTTGGACAATGGAGCAACTACCCAAAAACCAAAAATTGTAATAGATGCTATTAGCAAATATTACGAATTGGAAAACAGCAATATTCATAGAGGAGTTCACACATTAAGTCAGGAAGCAACCGATGCCTACGAGCAGGCTAGAGTGAAAACCCAAGAGTTTTTGAATGCAAAACATTCTCATGAAATCATCTTCACTTCGGGTACAACTGGCAGCATCAATCTAATTGCAAGTTCTCTTTCCAAGTCATTGAATCCGGGCGATGAAATCATCATTACAGCAATGGAACACCATAGCAATATTGTGCCCTGGCAAATGATTTGTGAGGAAAAAAAAGCAATACTCAAAGTAATTCCGATGAATCGAAAAGGAGAAATCCTAATGGAAGAATACGAGAAGCTAATTACGGACAAGACGAGACTCGTTTCTTTCACGCATACTTCCAACACTTTGGGCACAATCAACCCTACTTTGGAGCTGATTAATATTGCTAAAAAACATGGAGCACTCACTTTAGTGGATGGAGCACAAGCAGTGACTCACGGAAAACTCGATGTGCAAGAAATGAACGCAGATTTCTTTGTGTTTTCAGGTCACAAATTATTTGGGCCAACCGGAACGGGAGTTCTATATGGAAAAGAATCGGTTTTGAACTCACTTCCTCCCTACCAAGGTGGTGGTGATATGATAAAAACAGTGACATTTGAAAAGACCACTTACAACGAATTGCCACATAAATTTGAAGCAGGAACACCAAACATAGCAGGTGGAATTGGACTAGGTGCGGCAATTGATTATATTCATTCTGTTGGTTTCAATTTTATTAAGAAGCAAGAAAAAGCACTTCTGGAATATGGCACACAAGAATTATCAAAAATAGAAGGATTACAAATTATTGGTGAAGCAACAAACAAAACTTGTGTAATTTCCTTCGTAGTAGAAGGAGTTCATCCATTCGACCTTGGTACCATTGTAGATAAAATGGGAGTGGCAGTTAGAACCGGTCACCATTGCACACAACCCCTAATGGATTTTTTCGGAATTCCGGGAACAACAAGAGCTTCTTTTAGTTTTTACAATACAATTGAGGAAATAGATATTCTAGTACAATCATTGAATAGAGCTTTGAGAATGTTGAGATAAAATTCTTGTTTTACCTGCTCCATTGATCTGTCTACCAACATTTGATTCAGGATGTTTCAAAAAATATAGCATTTTTCTTACCTTCACTACTCATGTTCCACTCCTATTATTTTCGTCCACACCAATGACCTCAATTCCCGATAAGCACACAGATTTCTTTCAATCCGTATTTGAAATTGTTCGTCACATTCCTAAAGGAAGAGTAACTAATTACGGTGCAATCGCGAAAGCACTCAGCACGCCTCGCTCTTCGCGTATGGTAGGTTGGGCGATGAACGCTTCTCATTCGCAAAAAAAACCAATTCCCGCACATCGAGTGGTAAACCGCAACGGAATGTTAACCGGAAAGATGCACTTCCCTACTCCAACTGCCATGCAGCAAGCGCTAGAAAATGAGGGGATTGAAGTTGTTGAAGATAAAATAGTTGGTTTCAAGGAATTATTTTGGGACCCCAACAAAGAGCTTTCGCTCTAACATTCAGGTATCAACAAACTGCTATGGATAGAGTTTATTCACTAACCTTCGAACAACGTTTCATTTTCCATAAATTTGAATTATCAAAAAGGCAATTTACATAACGCTATTCGCTTTACCGATATTTGGTAACAGTCAAATGTTCGATTCTATAAGAGAAAGTCTCTCACATGAGCCTTCTTTTTACGGAGATTATAATACGCGTAACTCGTTCATAGCAAATTACCATGCGCAAGTAAGAGGTGTACTGGGCGGAGTTACTTTCAATGACAATTTTACAATTGCACTGAGCTACAATTGGCTTACTACCGAATTTAATCATATCACGGAAGAAAAAGATACAGCCGCTCTCAAAATGAGGTATGTCGCTCCTTTTGTTTCTTTTTCGTTTTTAGAAAAAAACAATCTGCAACTATCTGTTCCGGTGTATTTGGGATTTGGACAAACATTTTACCAAACGAAAGACAAAGCAAAAACCAATTCTCATTTTATCCTAACTTACGAACCTTCCATGAAAGCTACCTATCGCATCTTTCATTATATAGGAATAAGCGCGGGAGTGGGATTTCGGTTACTGCTAATTGGGAATAGGTACGTAGAAGAAAACTTCAATTCACCTACTTACACCGTTGGAGTAAAATTATTCATGGGTGATATTTATCGAGACGTAAAAAATACACTCACCGATTAACTGAAATTGGCCACAATAACTTTTATCTTTGGATAGTTAATCAAAAAAAACATTTATGAAACAGACTCTTTTTATTTTATTTTCACTTTTCTTCCTCCAGGCAGTTGCTCAATTTCCATCAACTTCTCTGTCTGTACAGGATTCGAATAAGGTAAATAAAATTACGGATAGTCTTACTCCCACTTTTTACAAAAAGAGATACAACGAAACGGATTTACTCCATAAAATCACCGATAATTATGGGAACAAGTACGAAGATTTATACGGCACTCGAAACATGCGTCCCATTTTGCATGGAATCGCTTACCGAGGAGGTGGTAACAATTATTACCACAAGACCGACAAAAGAAAAAATCAAAATCCACTTCCCAAGGATGGCGTACTCAACTTGTGTCAAGAAGGGTTTTCAAAATCCGTGTATCTCTATCAAAGAAATGCCGACTCTATCATTGATAATACGGGCTGCAATTGTATAAATGGAAAGTCCAACGATTTGGAATATGTACAATTGGATTATTTTGATCCTGCCCACATTTATGAAATGGTGAAGATGGTGTATGAAAGCGCTACACAAGATTCGATTGGGCCAGTGTACTTGCATTGCTGGAACGGATGGCATGCATCGGGTTACATTTCGGCAATTCTCTTAAAGCAGTTTTGCGGATACACCAACTTACAAGCAACAAGTTATTGGGATATTGCAACCGATGGAGCCAACCAAAGTCCGAGATACCGAACCATCCGAACTCAAATCAATGACTTTGTTCCTTTTCCTGAATTTAGGTTAGAAGACGGCATGGGTGAAAAAATTTGTCCGCCTATGCCCACTGTAATTGACAGCTCAGACATTCATTTAGAGATAGAACATTTGGTGGTAGTACCGGAAGCTATTCCGTTGAATTACAACCTCATTTTGTATGAAGTAAAATTTGGACCAGGAAAAACCACTTTTGCCAATCCGAAAAAAAATCCTGATGTGGTGAAACTAATTGAAGCGTTGGAAAAATCACCTGAGTTAAAAATAGAGATTGGTGGCCACACAGATAGATCAGGTTCTGAACCAAAAAACAAGATTATCTCGACCAAAAGAGCACAATTTGTGTATGATTTTTTACTCTCTCAAGGCATTTCGCCCGAGCAAATAACCTACAAAGGTTATGGTTCATCTTATCCTGCTTTTAGCAATAAGTATAAATCTGGAAGAGACAACAACAGGAGAATTGAAGTGAAAATTTTACAAAAAAAAGACTTTGGAAAAAGTGGATTGGTTGACGAGTCAGCTTATGAAGAAAATTACTTCACTCCAAAAGAATTGAAAAACAACTTCAAAAACAAACTGGCTATAGGAGATAAATTTGTATTAGACCGATTGACTTTCGCTCCCAACTCAACTTTAATAAACGATTCGTTGAACGAAGATTTATTGCAGATGCTTCGATATTTAAACTCGAACAATACAATTCAAATAGAGATTGGAGGATACACAGACAATTCAGGAATACCAG
>Ga0209138_1000568_pt1 | contig 35491 bp, 26 predicted proteins | sample SaaInl3SG_22_DNA_FD_184645 | JGI IMG/M metagenome (GOLD analysis project Ga0209138, IMG submission 184645) | Marine microbial communities from expanding oxygen minimum zones in the Saanich Inlet - ESP_153SG_22_DNA (SPAdes) (version 2) | ecosystem: Environmental > Aquatic > Marine > Intertidal...
TTTTTGGTGTAAAGAACGAGAGTGGGCCATTGAACAAAACAAATAGTTGTACATTTTGTATGCATCCTTTTACAGGGTTAGCTACACGAGAAGACGGTGCTATTAAAGTATGCTGTCGCAGCCAACCTATCGGCTACATTCAAAACGAAACATTAGAAGAAGCGTGGAATAACGATGCTATGCGTGAAGTACGTAGGCAAGTGCTTAACAACGAACGTCCAGATGTATGCAAGCCGTGCTTTGACCTCGAAGATCAGGGGGTACAGAGCTTACGACAGCGTCATACAGCAGGGGTAATACCCGAAGCTAGGGTCAACTTATACCCTAACGCACTAGACGCTTTAAACGACGATTATACAATGCCGTTTGAAATTCCTACTATGGAAATTAAACTCAACAACTTGTGCAACCTAAAATGTCGTATGTGTAATCCATTAGATAGTACAAGCTGGAAAGACTGGAACGAAGTAAAACCGTTTTATGAAAAAGAAAATAACATTCTTATTCCTATTGTAGACTCGCTCACAGATACTCCGGGCAAATATATTGGGCCATTTGACGATAGTGATAATTGGTGGTCAAGTTTTGAAAAACTATTACCATTCTTTAGACGTGTAGAATTTGCAGGTGGTGAGCCACTAATGGATCCATACCACTACAAGATATTAGACAAACTTGCAGAGTATGGCGATAATATAGAACTAAAGTACGCTACAAACGGCACTACACTTGGTATTAAAGGCGGACGTACTATTCACGACTATTGGCCTAAGTTTAAAAGTGTTGCTGTAAACGTAAGCATAGACGGCTTACACGATGTCTACGAATACATCAGAGGCAACGGCAAGTTCAGTGAGATAGAAGAAAACATCAAAGTGTTTAAATCGTTTCCTAATGTAAGCAGAGTAGTAGGTGCGTTTACTGTACAAGCGAACAATATCATGCAAATTTGTGATGTAATTGATTACTTCTTAAACGATATGGGTATTGTGTTTTATTCGCATCGTGTAAATTATCCTATGGCACTAAGTGCGCAAACACTGCCGCCAGAACTTAAACAAAATGTTGTACGTGATTTAGAAGTTATGAAATCAACTATACAAGATTATAAAATTATACAAGAAAACGAACTATTAAAAACTATTACACTACAGCAAATACAAGATAATATAAACTTTCTAACTGCAAAATGTATGCACGATACACACTGGCAAGATTGTATTAATTTCAATCGTGCATTAGATAAAACTCGAGGGCAAAGTTTCCTTGATACTACTCCGGAGTTTAAACAGTATGTATAAAGTTGAATCAAAATGGCCACATCAAAATTCTATAAAGGTAGAATGGAATTTAGGTAAGCGTTGCAACTTAGACTGTTCATACTGTCCAGCTGAAATACACGATAACTTTAGTCCACATACTAATATCAAAGTCTTACTAGATACTGTAGATGCACTAGCAGAACTAGACAAACCTGTACGTGTAAGTTTTACAGGAGGCGAGCCATGCATACATCCAGACTTTGAGGAACTTATAAAACACGCACGACAAAGATTAGATTGGATTAATGTAACTACTAACGGCTTACGCAAAGCAGAATGGTACGCAGAAGCACCGGTAGATCATTATGTGTTTAGTTTACATTTTGATAACGAACATTGGGAACGTGCTATGGATAATATTATGTTGTTTGGGCAACATAACGAAAACATGGATAGAATACCTTTTCAAGTAAATGTAATGGCTCATCATGAACATATGGATCGTGTACGATTAGCCGTTGCACGTTTTCACGGAAATAACATTCCGTATGTAATAAGACGTATACGTTGGACACAAGCAGAAGATCGTGATTGGTTCGACGATATGCGTTATAAAGAAAAAGACTTACAATGGATACTAGATACTAATGCAACTGCATTGCCTAACTGTCTTATAGATGATAATAAACTAAAACATGCTAACGATATTATTAAAGAAAAATTAAATAATTTCGAAGGATGGACCTGCGCTGCTGGTATTCAAAGTTTAATGATTAACTGGGACGGTGAAGTACATCGTGCTACCTGTAGAGTAGGCGGCAGTTTAGGAAATATATACAACGGTACATTTGAACAGCCCGAAGAATGGATAACATGTACACGCAAGTGGTGTACATGTGCTGCCGACGTGCCACTTACAAAGGAAAAAAAATGATCAAGATAGATGCGGTTAATTTAACCAATCCTGAAAAAATTATGGTGGCTTGGCATACTGGATACAGATGTAATTATGATTGCACTTACTGCGAAGCAACACGCCATGATAATCATAGCAGACATCAAACATACGATTCTTTTATAGAAACATTTAACTTTGTAAAGGAATACACAAAAATTTACGGACATTATGTGAATATAGATTTTACAGGAGGAGAGCCAACTGTGAATCCTGCATTTTGGGATTTTGCAGAACATGTAATAAACACCGAAGATAGATTTAGATTAAGTCTTACAACAAACGGTGCCTGGCATCCAAAAAATTCTAAAAGAATTGCAGACATTTTTGAAGGAGTTACAGTAAGTTATCATGCTGAAGCTGATATTAAGCTAAAAAGTCAAGTTTTGGAAAATATAAAACTGTTGCACGAAACAGGTATATGGATACAAGTAAATGTAATGATGCATGTTGATTACTTTGACGAATGCACTGAAGTTTGCAATCAGCTAAAAGACTTGGGCATAATGCATAAACCAATTCCTATTGGAGACGGTAATATAGAACGTGCTGGCTGGTACCTTGATACCGACGGGACTCCTAGAAGAACAAGTCATACTTATACACAAGAGCAGCAAGATTGGTATTTTAAATATATAGGAGTAGAATCACCTACGTCAAACGCTAAAGAAGGAACTGACTTAGGAAGATCGTGTTGTGGTCGAAGATGTCTAAAAGGACTAGTTAAAAATAAATGGCAAGATATAACGTATGTCGACACTCACTTTAAAGGATGGTACTGTAGCGTCAATAAATACTTTCTCTATATTGATCAACAAAAAGGTGAAGTTTATCATCATCAGACTTGTAAAGCGTTGCATAACGGTAAGCGAGGACCGATTGGTAATTTAAAAAATGCCGATGCAATATTGCAATATGCAATAGAGAATAAAGATAAGGCAATTGTTTGTCCTAATGACAGATGCGGATGTGGCATGTGTGTACCAAAAGCCAAGGACTTTAACGATTTTATTTCTTTGTCATAATAAATGACTTAACTCCGGAAATATTTTTGCAGCATTAAGTCCACGGATTGCATCTAATTTATTTACATATTCTTTAAAACCTGGTAATAAATGACTGTTATCTACACTATCCATATGTTTTAACAATCCTTCCCATTTTGTCCACCCAGACGGATTATGTATCCAAAAATCATCGTCTTGAGTATAATTATCCCAAAGCCATTGTTTAAATTCTGCAAAAATTTCTCTAACTTCTTGTTTATCCTTTTCAGGTAATATTGTAATATTTAAAAAGGTAGGAATGTGTACTAAATGCATATTAACTAGTCCGCCGCCCATAAGTACGCCGCCAACTTTGCCGACATTCATTTTACGAAAATTTTGTTTTATTTTCCATTTCATAAAATCTGGTAAATGCTTTATATTAAATATTTGCACTGCTGTTGCCATACTAACATGAATATTATCAGGAGTATTGTCTAACATATGTAATGTTCGTTCTACATCTGCAAAGTTTGTAGGAAATCTTATATAATGATCTCGTTCGTGTATAGCGTCTATGCTCACAGCAAACTTAACTTTTCTAAACTTACTCCAAAGTTTGATTAGTTCTTCGTCAACAAGTATGCCGTTTGAATTATAACGTAATAGTATATTTTGCTCGTATCCTTGACGTACAATTTCTTCCAAAAACTTTTTGTGTTCTGCAATCATAAGAGGTTCGCCGCCAGCAAAATAAACTTGCTTTAGATTTGGAACTTGTGCGTATAGTTCATCCCAGAACTTACCTTTTTCATACCACTTATTATTAAACTCTTTTTTGTCCCAACGCATTTGACGTTTTACATCTTCATCTTGTAGCACAGGAATAAGTTTCTGCCAATCTGCTACCCACTTTGAACTGTCGTGTGGGCTGCACATTACACATTTAATGTTACAAGTATGCCCTAGTCGTAAGTCTAAGTATTGTAGTTGCTCTGGAACTGTTCCGTCTTCTGCTGTTTGAGCAATAAGTTCTTGTATGTCAACACCTTCATCTTTGTACCAAGTACCAGTTTCCCAAATACGTTTACTAACAATACCTTGCGATTCTTCTTTAAAGCACCCTGAACAACTTGCAGGTATTTCGCCTCGTAGCATAGTTGTGCGTACACTTTTCATATAGTCGCTGTTAAACGCTTCTAAAGGAGTTGTACGTGCGAAATTAGCAGGCTTTCCGTCCTCTGCTTTAACTAGTCCTACTTCGTGATCATCTCCGGCGCCGCTTGCATTTGCTGTACAACATAAACGCATATCGCCGTTTGGCCTAGTAGCAAGATGAATCCACGGCAGAACACAAAAGGTGCAACTACCTGTAAGTTCTTCTATTTGAGTTTTATAGTCGTCTATTTTAGACATTTTTCTTTTTGCCTATTATCATATAGCGTGTATACTTAGGAGTTTTAAATTCGCCTCTCCAGTAGGGTTTAATACTACTCATACGCATAAAGTCATCGATGTCAGTTGCACAACGAATGTGCTCGTCTAACTCAAAATAGTTATTGCTTTGTATTACAAATAATGCATTGTCTGGCTGAATGCTTAACCACTGTTCGTATTGTTCTTGTGTAATGTGTTCGCAACTTGTGTTAATAACAATGTCAGCAGGTTCTGTATACTCGCACATGTCTGCTGTTATTGCTGTAAAGCGTCCTGACATTTCGTAGTTTTTATTAACTGTGTAGGCAGTTTCTTGACAATCTTCATCAATGTCTACACTTGTGATATGTTCTATGCTTAAACTGCTGTTGAACAAGATACTAGCAAGTACTCCGTTCCAGCCGCCATAAATCACAATACGAGCATCGTCGTCAACGTAGTTTACACGCAGTGCATCTGCCAGCCAAACTTTGCTGTTGACCTGTCCTTTCCAGAAACTTTCAAGTGTGCGGTATTTGTCATCGCTGTTGCGAATTGCATCCATCCAGAATAGTACGTCTTGTATGTCAACTCTCATTACTATGAAGTTTTCATTAATAAGTATTTTATTATCCAAGCCGGAGGATCTAATTCCCACCATCTTTCTTGATTATTCCATGCTTTACTATTTGCATGATGATTATTATGCCAGCCTTCACCTAAAGTAATAAGGCTCGCAATCCAAGAATTTCTAGCTTCTTCGTGCCCTAAGTCGTGAGTTTTATATCCGTGCATGTGAGCAATAACAATAATAGAACTTGTACTATGTAAAACTAAGACAGCAGGTATTGCGTATCCAAACACAATCCAAATTGGATCTATTAGGGCTAGGCATGCAACATAAGCAGCTATTATATAAAAATAATATTTGTGTGTAAACTTATAAAACTTATTTTTTCTTATGTCTTTAATTAGCTTAGGACTAATCCAGTCAACTTTCCAAACACCAAACCAGGCTTTCCACCAACCTAGTTGGTAAGGGCTGTGAGGATCTTTCTCTGTTTCTGTATGACCATGATGTTGTCTATGTAGTGCAGTCCAAGCAAGAGGAGAACCTACTGTAGTAATTACTCCAATTAGTGCCAAAATATATTCTATAGGCTTATAAGTTTCAAAACTTCTATGTGAAATTAATCTATGGTAGCCTATGTTAATTCCAAAGACTCCGATAAACCAATAGATAAATACACTGTACAACATCATCATCCAGTTTGAAGTTGTAAAACAGTAATACAATCCGTAAAACAGTAATAAGTGTGTTGCAACTTGTAAAAGTCTTACTAATCTATTATGATCCATATATGCTTCCTCTTATTATATTATTTAACTAAATAGAGGATAAGAGGAATCAATAATGAGTTTATATCATAAAGTAAAACTTTTACTACTAACTACAAATGTAGTAGGTGCAATAGGTCTTATATTTTATTTTTCTTGGTGGGGGTTAGGCCTTGCTATTTTAACATGGATTGTATTTAATTACGGAGTTAGTGCAGGATTTCATCGACTGTTCGGGCACGGTGCATACGAAACTAATGCTGTTGTATGGTGGGCTCTTTTAATTAGTGGGTCTCTTGCAAGTATAGGAAGTAGTATTGCATGGATCGGTCAACATCGTACACATCATGCCAATAGCGATGTAAAAGGAAAAGATCCTTATTATCCACACGATAACTGGCTATATGCGTGGGTATTCGGTCCTTGGTCGACTCCTATATCACCGAGAATGATTAAAGATTTACTTAGAGACAAGCGTCATAGATTTTTTCATGATCATTATTTTAAAATTATTGCTGCTTATGTTGCTGTTCTTGCTGTTATAAATCCCGTTTTAGTATTTTGGATGTGGGCATTGCCCGGAGCAATGACTTTCTTCAGTTTACAGGCAACAGGAGTTCTAGGTCATATGATCGGAACTATAGATTATGACATCGAAGACGATAGCCGTAATAGTCATATTTTAAATATTTTAACGTTCGGTGAAAGCTATCAAAATACACATCATCATGATACACAAAAAATATTATTAGGAAAATATGACTTAGTAGGATATACTATAAAATACGTGTTTTCTAAATGAATACTAATACATACGAAGACGAAACTTATCGGTGCGTTACTTTTACTAAAGGCAACGACGAATGGGAAAGAGTTAGAAGCCTTTGTTTAGAAGAAGACAACTGGCTTAGAGAAAATTATGTTCCTGAAAAGTGTGTTGTAGAAGATCACGATGTATTCTCTATTACTTACGTTAAAGAAACAAATGCACCGATATGCTTTACCGGAATTTATAATAATGGTCGTTATCCAAAACAAGTTGGACGTTGTTTAAATAGATTTTACCTTTTTCCAGAATATAGATCTTCTGACTTAAGAAAAAGAATGTCAGCTATTCATAATCTAATTGTTCCGGCGATGTTAGATTCTTCCCCTATAAAACGAGAGTTAATGTTTATATCAATGCAAACACGCGAACGAGCATACGAGGGTGAAGAAACTTGGTGGAAACTTTGGAAAAGAATTTGGCTAGGATTTAACGGAGGATGGACGCCTGTTGAAGGATTAACTCAAGTAGTTCCGGGGGAAGACTATAGAGGATTTCAAAATATTATATACAAAAGCTATAGCGATTATAAATTTGAAAATTGGAATCCAAAAATATTAAGCTATGAAGAACATAGGAATCTTTATATTAAACAATCTTCTTCTTAGGTATCTTACTATCTGCACTACTCATGCAACTAGAAGTAATACACTGCTGCGGTTGTTTCATTATTTCAAATCCGTCTGTCAATGTTCCTAATAGTTCGTCATGACAGCTATGACTTCGTCTTACTTCGTTATCTCGTATAATTATTCCTTGATAACCTGCATTACAAGTCCAGCCTTTGAACTTGTTAAACCCAAATGCATTAAAGCGTTCTGCTTGATCTAATTCGTATTCTGTTCCGTCTTTGTCGTAAAGTGCAATTTGTGCAATTTGCTCTCCGTTCCACTGTTGAGGGAATCCTTCTTGCATGAGTTTGATTTGCGCATCAGTGTATCCAGATACAACATATGAAGCGGTAGGATCGGACTGGGGCTTGAGAGTAACATTAATGCCTCTGGCGGCAAATCGTTCAAGACGTTGATATAGTTCGTCAAACATTTCTGGCACCATGACTTGATTGATCGTAACAAATACTCCTCCTTTTATTAGTTGTAAGCATTTATCACCAAACTCTTGTTCTTTAGCAAATTCACTGTGAAAACTTGCAGTTATACTTCTGCGTTGTAAAGTTTTAGTTGCTTCCAAGTATTTATTCCACCACTTACTGCCCGGAGATAAATTTGTAGTCATGTGGATACTCTGGTACTCAGGATCTGTATCATTGCAATAGTGTTCAACTAATGGTAAAAATTGTTTGTTTACAGTAGGTTCGCCGCCGCTGAAACTAAAATGAAAGTCTGTAAATCCATTTGCACGAGCTTGTGCTTTGATACTATCCATAGTGTTTAAGTACAATTCTACTGGTTTAGTATCTTTGACACTAGATCTAGCGTGAGGCCAGCAATAAGAACAGTTATAATTACAATATCTAGTGGTGATCCACGAAACTGTAAAAAGATGGCTCTTTAGGAGGGTTTTCTGGCCAAAGTGGGTAATATTATCCCAGGGAATGTTTGCTGTTGTCATCATAAATTATTTTACTACACTGTCTTGCACATGTCATGCATTTGTCTTTACCTTGCCAAAAGGTATCTAAATTTTTAAATAGATATAAATTTTTATATCCTAATATTCCAGAGTTGCAATTTACAACTACAACTTGTTTCATCATTGCCTTTGTATTATCTACGCTTAGATTTCTTAAAAAATGTATAGGTAGTTTTTCTTCAATTGGCTGTTCTAAGTAGTCGCTTCCTATCCAGCAACACGGAAAAATATCTCCATAAGGATCTACGTATATTCCTTGTTCGCTAACACACTTAGGTTCTATAGATGCTGAAGCAATTGCAGCATTACGTACAGTTTCATCTACAAGTAAGTTTAAACTTTTATTAGGTGTACGTTTAAATCTATCTGTTTGTGCAGGTGCTATTGTATATTCTATATTACCTTCGTTATCATGTACTTCATATTCTGTCATTTCATAAAAGCGTGTAGTACTAACAAAGTTTACACTTTGTACACCCAAGTTTAATAGGTAGTCTTCTAACAAGTCTGTTTCTAACTCGTTATGCTCAAACACTAAACTATCGACTCTTGCATTGCCGCCGGCGGCAATGAACGCTTTCATATTTTCAATAACTTTATCAAAGTTAGTATTTTTTCGATATAGTTCGTGTTTGCCTTTAACTCCGTCTACAGCAAATATAACTTCGATATTATATTGTGCTAGTTTTGTCCACCAAGTAGGATTACGCATGCCTCCATTAGTGTGTATTGCTAATCTTGCTGTAGGATTACATTCGCGTACATATGCATATATTTCTAAACAATCTTTTGCAAATGCAGGATCACCGTAGTTGCCACAGCTATAAAAATTATTTAATTGTGCAAGGAAATGTCTAGGGAACCATTCTTTAAATTGATTTATACTAATATCACTGTTGCGAATAAACGAGCGTGTAGCGCCTCCGTTGTGGTTTCTAGGGCACATAGGGCACTGTGCTTGACATCGATCTGTAAGTTCAATGTGAACAGTTTTAATATCACTTACAAGCTGCATTAAACTGTTCCTCTAACCATTCGTAGTTGTTTATTAACTGAATATCATTGCTGCGAGAAATGCCAAACTCACGGCCAGCCCGAGCACCTCGTATCGCATACTCACCAAAAAGTCTATCGTGTCCCACGGTTGTCCAAGTTTCAAGTCGGGTTTCTGTTTCTTCATCTATTTGTCCTTGTATTGTCTTACTTGCTAGTTTAGCACATTCTCTAAACGCACTACGCCAAGTGCTAAAAGGATCAGTGTTAAAGGCTGTAATATTCGACATTTGTTCTACTGCTTTAAATTGGGTTGATATACTTGTAGTCATATCAGGCTTACTAGTATCCATATTAATTGTAAGTTTGCGAGGAAGGAGTTTTACACCGCCATATCCGTATACTAAATCATTAACAGGATTAATACTACGCCATACATGTACTGTTTCTAAGTTGTATTTGTCAACTTCGTAATCAAAATTAAAATCGTCTACAAGTTGTGCATCTGCATCAACTACCCAAAACATTTTAGTAAAGCATTTCTTTGCTGCTTTAATATGTGCCTGGTGTATACCTTTTACATTAGCTACACGCTTTGCAGTAGGGAACCTATCTTTTAATAGATTCCAGTTATCTTCAGCATATGCTTCGCCATAACTAATAAAAACAATATCATACATCCTAATACTATAACACCTCTTTAATAATTTGTCAAGCGTTTCTTAAATAACTCCAAATAACTGTAGAATTTCTTTTATTACTTACAGGGCCACAATGTACTAAATCTCTTGCTCCGTTATCAAATTGTAGTCTTTGCATTTTTCCATAATGTGCTGTATCATCAAACCACGAAGCATAAAACGTATTAGTATTAGACCACATAAATTTTACTTGCTCAATATTGTAAATAGATTTTATAATACTGTTATGTTCTTCTCGAATATAACCGTGCCAGTATTCATCTTCGGTAGACCATAAACCTAAAAATTCAGGAGCTAAATTTTTAAATTGCATTAAACGATTTACATTAGTAAATAGGTTAACTACTGCCCAAGGAGTAGGATAATTTTTTCTTAATAAAAAATTGTTATATAGATTAAAATCTAAACCAGAGGCAGGAACACCTAAATTAATAACCGGGCGGCCTGATTTTTGTTCTAAAAAATAAGATATTGTTTCGTCTTCGTGTACTCCTATTCCAGCAGTCATCGAACAACCTAACAAGACTATCGAGTTTTCCCAATCGATATCACTAAATTCTTTTGTTCTGTATCCTTTAGAATTTACAACATACTCAACTTCTTTTGTCCTGTAATGCCAATTTTTTGGTTGGATTTTTAAATTTTCTTGAAGGAGTTCATAGGTATCACCAGAAGAAAAATTATTAGTATTTTTTAAAGGATCTTTATGATCAGGAAGTGTAAGCCACGAAATTGGTATTAAATCATCGAGACTATGATATGACGGCAACGATATAGCATCTAACCAATTATGTATCATTACATATCTCTAATATGTTCATACAATTCTTTAGCAAACAGATCGTGTGCTTTTGCACTAGGATGACAACAGACAGTAACCCAATTGCCCGGAGTGCCAACTCCGTTATAATCCCAAAAACCTTTATTAACTATTCCTTCCTGTTTCAAACATAGATCCATAAATGTTTGACAATCTTGAGGATAAAACATATTATCCCAGGGCCATTGATCTACGATCTTTTCTAATGTTTCTAAATGACCCTCATGTCTATTAAACTTTAATAATTCTTCTGATTCAGGGCCGCCATCTCTAGTTTTAATTGCAACAATGTTTTGATCGGTATTACGTTCTATATAATCTTTTAATGACATATTAAAAGACTCTTTAGTATATGTTCTATCAAATCCGGGTGTAATTACTAATTTTGCATTGTTAACTTTACACCAGTTTTGCAAATCCATTACATTTAATATTTGTTCAAGTACTGAAGACTTATCACTATATACTGCTTCGCTATAGCCCTTCCATAAATTTTTTCTGGCGCCGGCATGTTGATCCTTCCAATGCGGCCAAGCAGTAGAAAATAAATTATGTTCGTTAAACTCGTCGTTAACAAAATCGAACCGTTCTTTACCGCTCGGTACATATAATACTATAATCTCTTTTGCAAGATCCCAGCGGATGTCTGGCCATAGATATAAATTCTTTATACTAGCACGGTTTCCTCGTCCGCGTATCCCCATATTAATAGGAGTATATTCGTTTTTAAAATATTTCTTGCATAATACATTAACAAATGCATTTTTATATTCCATAAATGTAAAATTGATATTTTTACCATCCGATTCCAGTTCAGGATACTTTCTCTTTAGTTGTATACTTTGCTTTTTAGATAGTACAGGTTGCATCGGAACTCCGGTGCGCTGCATAGTCCATTCATAGTTGTTATATAGTTCTTGGTCTATTGCACCTTGACCTTCAACAAAAGAACATCCTAAACTAATTATGGCCTTTCCTGTTTTTTTTAAACTTCTATTAATTTCTTTTACTTGATCAAAATACATTTTAATTTCCTATTTTTTCTTGTAGCTTTATAATCGACAAGGGAATTTTTGTAGTTGTATTATCTTTTAATACTTCAAAATTGTAATCTAAAATTGGTTGCATAGCCGCAAACCATTTTAGTTTTTTATCGTGAGACATATTTTGTATTACTTTTAAATTTTTTATAATAGCATCAAGTCTGTCCCATGTATCTAAGTTATCATATGATTCATCTATATAATCACCAAATGTTTTATAACCTAAATCTTTTAAATATTTAAGACTATGAATGTTTCCATAAGTCATAAATGGATGTCTTGCTGCAATAGGTTTAAACGACTTTTCACTAATAAAACAAGTATTTTCTGCAAAAGATGCTTCGCTTACAACACTTACCCAAGAATCTCTAGTTTCTTGGTGATAAAGATCTTTTTCAAACGATCCGCCCCATCCGCTTTTAAATAGTTCTTGTTTATCTCTAGGTAAATTTTGTCTAGGATACATAGGTAAGTATTCAATAATTTGCTTATAGGATTCCTTGTCTATAACTCGCCCTTCATAATAAGATGATTGTTCAGCAAAAGAATTCATGCTATTAATGCCATGCTGCAATAAATCGTTCTTGAACAAATGATGGAACATCCATATACGATGAGGCCTAGCACGTTTTTGGAAGCAGTTATAGGTTTTAATATTATTTTTACTTTTATATTCTAAGTGATCTTCAACTGTAGGCAATACATTTTTTTGTTTTTTTGCAGAATCATATATAAACTCTTCAAAATGAATATAAGGTACTACAGTCATTTTACTTGAAGGCTTATTCTTTAAACACCAATCAGTATATTGTTCTTCTACTGCAAGATTGCCAGTAACATATATAATTCTGTCTGCGTTTAGCTCGTATTTTTTACATGCATCATGAAACCAATCAAATAACCAATCAGTGTGATATCCTTCGTGAGATTGATCCAACAACAAGTATGCTTTTCCTTTTTGCAGATCTCTTAAGAATTTTGTACCTAGATCTGCAAAAATTGTTTTACGTTTTATTTGTGCGTCATCATATTTTTTATCTAAATCTGTATATCCTGTCCAGTCCCACGGCGAATGCGTTACACCAGTAGGCACAATATAATTCTTATATTTTTTTCTATTTTTAAAAATATCTATTTTTAAAGATCTAGATTCATAATTTTCAAAATTTAAATTCAATGTTCTATATCTTATTAATGTTCCAAGTAGAGGACTTGCAGGAAATCGTTTGACTCCGGAAGTGTTCTTCTCTTTACTAGATATTCCTTCGTTATGTATTAGATTATTAACAATAAAAATCATTTACGATCCCATTTCTCAACATCAGTACTTGTTATTTGCGACCGACGTTGAATTAATTCTAATATTTCTTTATTGTCTTTTTGTTCTTCGGTTGGTACAAACACTGCACGTTTTCTATCGTTAGTATCTTCCGACGGCGTCTCGCACATATAATACATAGCTATACTATTTCTAGATTTTCCTTCTGGACATTTAACTGTTGATGCAAGTCCGTGCCAGCTGTTTTGCGTTGTATCAAAGATAATAGCTCTATTAAACATAGGCGGAATTTTAGTGTGTAATTCTGTCGGCTGTCCGTTTTCATCAGAACTCCACATACCAAATTCTCCTCCCCATTCTTCTTTCCAGTCCGGAGTTAGATAAATTAATAAATTTAGTTTACGCTGTAGTCCTAATTTAGGATGTAAGTTATAGTCGAGATGAGGATTCAACTTTCCGCCTGGTGGATGTATGTGTTGTCCTCCGCCATGTAATCCTGAATCAGAATCTAGTGGAACTTGAGTAGCTTTAGAAAAAGTATCTACTACTTCATATGAGTTTAGTGCATACAAAAGTTTATATGTGTTTTCAGAAAATTTATCCCATATATTTCCTGTTTTTTTTAATTCGATTGCATTATCATATGTTCCGTTATAATTAGGAGAATCAAAATTAGGAAATTCAGCAGCAACTTTGTTAGCAAAGTCTTCATTTAAAAAATTATCTATTACACAATAATCAAATGGAGGATTTTTTCCAAAATTCTTCCATTCGTTTATTATTCGTCCCATATTAATTAAATTGCCAACCATCTATCATTCCTTAGTGTCCATTGTATTACTTCTTCAAGTTTATCGTAAGCACTACTCGGAGTCCAACCCATATTTGCCATTTTAGTTCCGTCTAGCGCATAACGCAAATCGTGCCCAGGGCGACTACTATGAAAATCTACCATTTCATAATTCAAAGGCTTGCCCTGCGTATCTGCAATAAACTGTGCAAGTTGTAAATTATCAATTTCAGTACTGCCAACAATATTAAATTTTTGACACTTTGCGCCCGTTTCATCTGGTTCTAATACACTTAAATCGTAGTTATATAAAAACATTAATGCATCTGCAACGTCTCTTGCGTGAATATAATGTCTAGATCCTGCAACTGTTTTTTCTGCATTTGAATGCACAGTAACTTTTTCATTATCCCTTACACGCTTTATAGTCATAGGAATATATTTTTCAGAATTCTGTCTTTCACCAAATACATTCATAGTATGTGTAATAATGCTAGGCAATCCGTAAGTGTTTTCATATGCAACTACAAGTTCTTCTGCGGCTGCTTTTGTTGCACTATAAGGATTAGTACTGTTGTATCGATCGTTTTCTTTATATTTTACGTTGCCTGGAGCAGGGCCAAATATTTCGTCTGTGCTAAAATAAGCAAACATATCCAAACTATCTAAATTTCGAGCATAATCTAATAAGTTAGTTGTACCTACAACATTGTCCATTACAAATTCCATAGGATATGTAATGCTTCTGTCAACATGCGAGCCAGCAGCTAAGTGTGCAATAAGATCCACTTTTCCTATCATAGCACGTATTTCTGGATTTAGTGCAGCCTTTAAATCGTGGTGTACTACACGTACACGTTTTCTGTCAGATTCTGAATGAGATGTTACTATTTCATGTAATCTATTAAGATTTCCACTATAGTCTAATCTATCAAGAGTAACAATTCTCCAATCTGTTTCTTTTAATATCTTGTCTACTAAATGATGGGCAATGAAGCCTGCGCCACCTGTTACTAAAACTGTTTTGCTCATAATGCTTCCTGTGTTAATGTCCAAAAATTTTCTAATTCTGGAAATGTTTTTAAAATATTAGTGTTCCTGCGTCTGTCGTGTTCTGAAAACCAATTATAAAAATTTCGCCTTGCTTCTAGCAATTTTTCTGCTTCGTAACTAGTATTTTGCATATAGTTAACTACTCGTCTAAATCTTTCATATTCTAATGAACTAAATTTAGTGCGATCTTTGTCGTCTGTGTTAGTTTTAATAAACTCTAAATGCTTATGCATATATGGCATAAATTCATCTTTAGGAAGAATATTCATGTCATATATTGTAGGCTCTTTTAAATGCGGTGTATCAAATCGTATACGTTGCCATTGTGTTTCGTTTTGATCTCCATTATACTTTTCTCTCCATTCTAAAATTTTAGAAAGAAGTGTATCAAAACTAGTAACACTAAACAAGTTAAAAGTAATCATAAATGTTACTGGCCAGCCTGTATTTTTTAAATAATAATCTAAATTTTGTTCCCATAATTTAATATCTAAACCAGTACGTGTATATTCTGCACGGTCCGTCCAAGTGTCAATACTTGTATACAGTTTAAAACTTCTAATTTTGTTTTCTTCTTTAAGGCGTTTAACAGTGTCTGTAAGTTTTTTAACAAGCGCAGGCTTAACGCCCATATTACTGTTAAGCTCGATTTGCAGATGTGGTTTAGGCTCTGCATCTAATCTTTCAAATAATTCCCATGTGCTTTTATGCATTAACGGTTCGCCGCCGGTAATACGTAAGATGTTTAAAGTCTTGCTAACTTCTGGCCACCATTTCCACCATGCTTCTACATACGGATTTTCTTCTTCACGATGGAATACTTTAAACCAGTCTATGTCTTGTCTGTGGTCGGTGCTTGTTTCGTAAGGACCGTGTTGTTTAATTTCGTTGTAGTATCTGCTTGAAGCTTTGGGATGACAGTAGCCGCACTTAAAGTTACATTCATTCGAGAAGCTAATTTCAATATATTCAGGGTTGATATCATAATTAAATCCATTTTCTGTTATTTCGGTTAATCGTTCCGGAGTGTATATACTAGCTGTTTTAATATGCCTATCACTAACATAGTCTTTGCCCATTGCTTCGATCTTCCAACAATAGTTGCAACCACTAGGTTTTCTGCCTTCTAACATTTCTTTTCGTTGTAATTTTTTTTCTTGTGTGTTGTGTAATGCACTAGGATTATCTTGTATTTCTGTTAATGGAATCTTATGCGGTGCAGGATGATAACAACTATGCGTTTCACCTGTTTGCAAATAAATTGTAGTATGATGCCACTTAGCCATACAGAATGTAGGACTAACTGTCCTATCTGTTATAGGAATTATTTGTTTAATTTTATCTAATTCACTGTTCATTTTTACGTTTTCTAATAACTCTAGGAGTATTGTTATAAATTGATTTAAAGAAATGGCTTGCGTTTGCATCTAACTCGCCAATTTCAATTCCTAAACTTGATCTTATTTTATCGCCTAAATCTTCAATTTCTTCTAGTAGATTTTCTTCAGTAATTTCTAAAGATCTCCAATAGCTGTTTAACCACTCGAAATCTCTTACTTCTGCATGATTCCAGTCTGTACACATTGTTTTGTACAATCCTTGACGTGCTCCTAGCATACTCCATATACCGTTTTCAACATCGGCACCAACTGAACACCATACTCGAAGTCTATCATAATTTTGCCACCAGGCACCTTTAACATTTGTTAATTTTGATCCCTGGTTAAGACACATCTTAACACCTTCGCGAAAGCCCGCTCGCCAAGCCTGCCAAGGTGTCGCATTAGTGTAAGATACGCTGTAATTCTCGTTAAATTGATAATACTTATCGTCAAAACAAAACTCCACTTGTCCTTTATCGTCGCCTTCTTCACTTGCTTCGTGTGTTTTCATATTGTGAACAAACTTACGTGTCCACATTTTGAGGCCGCCGTTTCCGTACATCAAGCCGTTGACGTGTACTTTGCCGCACCAACTGAATACATGCTCTGGTGTTAATCCTAGTTGATCTAAATCAACTTCAATATTTAAAAACTCCTGATTAATAATATTGTCTGCATCTACAGTAATAAAATATTCTGTTTCTGCAATATCTGCACATGCCTTGTGTGCTGCATCACTTCCATGTACTCCGTGTACACGTTTTGCCCATGGAACCTTTTGACACAAATCTGCATAATTTTTTTCTGCATTGGGCTCATCATACGATAAAAATACAATGTCTTGATCAACTACTCTTATCTTACTCATACAATCCTCTTAAACTGGTAAGTGTCAAATCTTCTAGGTGTATATATGCTTATCGGTTCTTCAGTTGTTTCGAATGGCATATTAAACGGTGCTATAAAGTAGTTATCGTTAACCACCGTTCCGAAGTGTACAGAAAGAGTTTTATAAAGTACATTTGGATCTCCTTTAGCTGTAATACTAAACAACATATTTGAATTAAGTGTAACTCCTTTAGATCGTATATTATGTTTTAATTCCTTACCAATTTGAATTTTCCAACAAGTATTTGGTATATCTTGTATTACAGTTATATCAGGTTCTTTAATATCACTTACTGGTATTTCATAAATGAATTCATTTACAGTAAGTTGATCGAGTATATGTTCATGTATAGAAATAAGTTCAAGAGTTTTTGTTTTTGAATTATATTCAACTTTATAATCTTTGAACTTTTCTTTGCCTTCTATTAAATTATTAACCATTGACAACGGGACTTCGATAGTATTATCTCCATCCTTGCTAGGCCCAATACGAATTATTTTTCCAGAATCTTTTTCGAATTGCACATACATTATCTGTTCAGGCATTTTTCATATTTCCTTATAATTCTTTCTTCGACAAACTCGTTTTCGGTATAATGGAATACTGTGTTTTGTAAATGATTTCCAATTTTAAGTTTTAAATCATCTGTTATGTAAATTCCAACTTTATGTTGCCATTTAGATACAGGCTCATACCAGCCTTGTATTGCAGCTTTCATGTGTACAATCATTGGTATATCTTGTTTTACGTTTGTAATCTCAGTATCAATGTCTAATATTTTTGCTGCAATTGCACAAGTAATATCCATACTGGGTTGTTTAGGAAAATATTCTTTACAAAAATGCCCGTAAAATAATTCCCAGTTATTATTAATAAGCTCTACCCAAGTATAATATTCTTTACTTTTTTTGCATTTTTTAAAGTAATGTAAAGTATTATATACATTAGGAAGATTGTTTGCTACAAAAGCCTTACGATAGTAATTGTTGGTTATTAACTCTTGCCTATAAGTAAATACTCTAGTTGGATAAAATATATCGTAATTTTTAAAAAAATTCCATGCATATTCTAAATTTTGTAGAACTAATATGTCGGTATCTAAAACTATAGTTTCGTCATACGGCGTGGCATGATAAAGTTTCCATCTGTGTTCTGTTTGAAATCTACTGTTAGTTTCTGTGTACCACGGAATATCAATAATTTTATCAAATACCCACGTATACTCTTCTGGTACTTGTGTTGATGTAACAACACTTACAGGATACTTGTTTTCAGTGGCAACTAAACTCATTGCACACAAATATGCTTGTTTTACATATTCAGCACCTTCAGCATATAATAGAAATCCTTTACTGCTCATCTATGCACCTGTTTAAACTAAATTTATTCATAACGTGTACATTACTATTCTTCATTTTCAAAGGAACAAACTCTCCTCTAAAATTTTCTTTTTGTAAAAGAATTAATAGTTCGTTATTGTTAATATTCCATAAGACATTTTTATCAGTAATAAAGTATAAAACTCCCGGCATTGATTTTACAAAATCTCCAGACTGATATCCGTTCATGATATGTGATGCAATGCTAAAACTATAATCATTCCTATAGTAAGGACTGCGTAGCTGAAAAACACTATTATAGTGTTTCCAGTTTTCTTGTATATGCTGTAATAAATCAAAAAATATTTTATTAACTGATGTCTTTCTAAAAAAGACACAAGTTGCCCAATAAAAATCTACACTACTATCGGATATTCTATCAAATCTTCCATTACGATTTGTTTGTGTTAGATCATACGATGTTTTGTACATTAATAAATCATGTGCTTGATTAAAGCACTGTTTAAAAGTGTCATTACATATTACTACATCTGTGTCTAATATTAGAGTTTCGTCATATGGGGTTATATCATATGCCAAAGTTCTAGTTTCATTTTTGAACTCTAATTTTTTTTCGATCAGTATACCATCATAAAAAGTTCGACGACCGTGATTTTCAGTTTTTGATAACGTTGTGTTTTCTTTAAGATCAGACTCTTTCCACACAATGCTAATAATATTATCAAATACTTCTTCAGCGTCTGAATATGCTGATAACAAATAAGAAGTACTATCTGTAACGATAGTAGTGGGCAAATCTAAATACTTGCTTATACGTTTTGCAAGAAAATATGCTTGTTTGCAATAATCTATTTGAGCATTATTTCGAGCAAATAATAAAACACCTTTACTCATACTCTACTAATTTCTCCACACTTCGATTTTTACGAAGTTTCTCGTACTCTGCATGATATTCGTTAGTAGAAGTAAAATATGTATTCATTAAGTCAGATAAAAAACTTTCAAGATCTTTAATCATAATTGGTGTTTCATTATCGTCAATTAAAACGATATCTTCATCATTTCCCCTATCTACTAACATGTTTACAAAGGTAATTAAGTCTTTTGTAACAGTAAATTGTCCACCTAAGTGATAATGTAATGTTTGTTCTTTAAATTTTTCTTTTAACATACGCTTTTGATTGTTAAGCGTTACCATATAATTGGAAAAATTAAGTGCTTTTTCTAATCTTTCATCCATAAGAAACTCCTATTAGTCTTTACATTATATACTAATAGGAGCAATATGTCAAGTGTTATATTGGATTATTCGTAAGTATTTGTTTTACTTACAGCCGGATAAGGAAGTACAACTTGAACATCAGATCTTCTTGCACTGATAGTAGTCGTAATCTCTCCTGTGACACTTTCATCTACTAATGCGCCGTACGGTGGTGGTGGGCTAGGATCAGGCCTATCGCCTACGTCATTATCTTCAAGTAGTACTTTAAATTCTAATATTGCGGCATTACCCGAATTAACTCTTGCTTGTATCTTATATCTGTTTTCAGCATATTCTGCATCGTTGCCGCCTTTTTCAAATATAGTTTGGTAAGTTCCAGTTAATCCATCATTACCAAATGTAGCAAGGGTAACGCCAGTACTACTACCAGTTATAGTAGTATAATTAATACCTAGTTGTATTTGTCCTGGATTTTCAAGCATTGCTTTCCAGTCAGTATCTTTTGCGCTTGCGCCGCCACCAAATACAAGTCCGTACTCTAAGATAGTATCGACTCTAATTTGGCCTCCTGAATTAAAAAAATGTCTTCTAGCATTAGTATCAGTAAATGTAATACTAAATTCTAAGTCAATGTTTCCGTTCCAGCTAGTAGTTCTGTCATCTGTATCTAAATCAGCAACATCCGATTGTCCTACTGCAATATTAAAACGGTTCAACTCAAGGGTATCCATCAAACTTAAATAATCATTAAATCCGCCTGTTATGTCAGCATTGTCAAAAGTATAGCTTCCGTCAGATGGATCAAACGTTAAATCAGTTCCTGTTTCATCTGCGCCAATAATATCACCTTGGACAATATCTTTAATAGTTATAGGATCGCCTGTTTGGTGCGTAAAAACTTTAGTCATGTCATCATGTAAGTTTTGCATTTGTAATGCTGTTACAGAATCGCCGTCGCCTGCACCTGGGCTAGATGGAGCAGAAACTTGTGAACTTGCTAATGCTTGACCATAGCCAAAATCAGTTGAGCCGTTTCCAAGAACTTGATCAATTCTGCTCTGGAGACCATTATATTGTGATGCTGTTATCGAATCGCCTACATTAACTGCCATTTTTATTTCCTTGTTATATGCGTATATTTATACTTTTAATACACACTCGACTAATTTTTCTTCTTCTGAATTGTTAGTTTCTAGTGCTACACCTACCATCGAAGTTGTTCCTATAGTAGAACAAACTCCATTTTCCCAAGCATACACCGGCATGCCCTTTGATACAGGACCTGTAATACGCACCGGTACACGGCCTTTAAGTGCAACATAGTCGCCATTAGCTTCGGCATTCATTTTAAATGCAGGCTCGTCTGAAATAACACCTATAGAAACATCGCTTGCACTTGCGGCTCTAACTTCACTATCGCCGCCTACTGCAACCGCAGTACCTACTGGATAAGGTTGATCACAAATATATTTTTCTGCTAAGTCAGCGAATTTTGCTTCTAATGCAACACCTCTAAATAAATTAGCACGTAAATCGCCACTTGCATCTCTAACTGCAACCGTATTTGCAGTTGCAGATACATCACCTGCTCTTGTGTTTCCGCTAACAACTAGTGCTGATGCTTTTTCTGATAGTCCAGTAAAGTTAGTTGAATAAATGTTGTTGTACGTTCTTGTTGCGCTACCAAGGTTAACTGTTTCAACTGTTACGCCGTCAGTTTGATATCCAGGATAAACAATATTACCGTCAATTATTAAAGAGTTTCTTAAATTACCGATACTGTCTTTTGCGCTTAAAATAATTTTTGTGCCAACATCATTAGTAATAAATGCTTCATTTTCGTTATCGATATAAACTTGTAAATCGTTTGATCCGCCTACCGTAAATCCTGCGTCGGCAAATTCAACACTAAAGTCAAAGATAGTTGGTTGTCCAGACTGCGTAGTAACATAATTTGTTGCATCGAGACCGTTTAGTTTAGCAGCATTAGAAGCTGTTCCCCAAAACACATGATCCGTTGCAGTTTTTCCGCCTGTTGATCCAAGAGTATTAACTAGTGTTATACCTTTTTTAACTACGTCAAACCCAGGAATAACATTTTCAGCATCTGTGCTATCAATAGTAAATGCATCGTTTGATATAACATGTACAACAGTGTCATTAATAACTGAAACAATAACAGAACGGTTAGTACCTTGTGTATCACGAACAGTACGTGATTGCATCTGTGTAACGCCTTCGCCTGCGTCTTGGGGTCCTACTAAAACAAAGTCTGTTCCGTTATATGCATACAACTGTTCGTTTCCAGTATCCCACCAAAAATCACCTTCTGTTAATCCTGATGGTGCAGCAGAACTAATTTCTGCGCCACCGGTTGTACGGAATTTAGATCCGTCATAGAACTTTAGCTTTGAATTAGAACTGTCAAACCAAATCTGTCCGCTGATCGCTTTTGGTGGTGCAGTTGATCCTGCAAAGTTTTCTAGCAAGTATACAAAGTTTTCGTTTTGGATTTCTCCATAACCTGCATAGTTTTTACCAACTAACTTTAAATCAGTTGTTTGGTCAATTGTTCCGTCTTCGACTACTGTTAAGACTGTTCTGTTATATCTATCGATAGTGTATGCCATCTGTTGAACCCCTGTTATATTACATATTTATCGTATTTACTTATTATACGGTACTTACCCACTGCCAGGCCCCGCCTGTAGTGTTAAATGTCATTAGTACCCTACTAGGACTAAAGTTAGCTGTACCAGAAACTGTATCAAACGATATATCTTGTACTACTGATTGCGCAGAAGAATCGTCTGCTAAGACACTTAAATAGCTCTTATTCATAGCCGATTGTACATCAATGCCTGTAACACTTACACTTGCATACGAGGTACAATGAATTCTTGCTGTTAACCCGTCTGGAAGTCCTGCACCTGGATATATATCGTCTAAAATTCCTAAAACATCTGCATATGGGTTTACTGCCGACGGTGTCGTTAATCCTGTAGTATCTAAAGTAAATCCTAAATCATTTGTTCCGAGTGCAGCATCTACATAAGACTTTGTTGCTGCATCTTGGGCATCTGTAGGATTAGTTAAATCTGTTATCTTAGATGTACTAACGCTAATATCACCGTCTGGATTAATAGTTAATCCAGCACCTGTGGTTGATATCGTATTGCCGTCTAATGTAATGTTATCAACATCTAGTTCAACTAATGTACCTACCCTAGTTAATCCGCTTGCAGTTGCTACTGTAGATCCTAACTCTAATCTACTAAGAAGCATTGTGTTTCCAATTTTGTATTCTTTGCCCGTATCAAGGTTAAAATCTTGATTAGACGTCCAGCAGTTGGTAGCATTTTTCCAAGTAAGCGTTTTATCGCTGTCTGTTGATTTTAGAATGACGCCTCCGCCATCTGCAACGGAATCATCACCTGATGCTGCGCCTTCTGAAATTCCTAATTCTATATTTTTATCTTCAACTTGTAGTGTAGCAACATTTACATAAGTTGCCTCGCCTTGTACTGTAAGATTTCCTAAAATTTCTGTATTGCCAGATACTAATAAATCTTTTCTTTCGCCAGTTGCATCGCGACCAATTGTTAAACCATTTACAGTTGGACTAGTATTGTAAAGTGAAACTCTTTCATTTGTGGCATCAATAAACATTGCAGTTTTAAATTGGTTTCCGGTCCTTGTTCTAATTGCAATATTAGATCCGCTTTGTTGTGTTTCTAACGTAGTAGTTGTTCCTACAATTTTTAAATTTGCATATTCAGTGTCGTCAATTCCAACACTTAGGCCTGCACTATTTTTAATTTTAATACTTCCAGTTGTTTCGCCATTTCTAGTGGTTGGTAGAAAATCTACTGAAGAAAAAGCATTACCTTCAGCATCAACAAGTGATCTTGCTTCAGCTGCTGTACCTCTATACCAATAATTTGTTTGGTCTACTAAGTTAAATCCTTGTAATACTAATTGTCGTTTCGGAATAACAACATCATCCGGATCATCCGGATAACCTGCAACTTTATTATCTCCTGAAAGTCTAAACTCTTCTTTTGATATAATACCAAATAGTGTTCCGCCCATCCATATTTTAAGGATTACACGCTCACGTGCTGAAATATCAACAACCGACGCAACTTCAAATCCAGTTTGTCCTTGTCCGGCATCATATTCAGGACCTACTAATACTAAGTCTGTGCCATCAAAGAAATACATTTTGTTATTAGCGTTATCAATCCAAATATCACCTGCAACCATGTCAGGGCGACTAGAGCTTACAATAGGGCCGCCAGCAGTTCTAAATGAATTACCATCATATAGTTTCATCCTTTGCTCGGCAGTGTCGTACCACATTTGTCCTACTAACGGATTTCCTGGTGCTGCACTGCTGGCAAAATTTTCGATTATCTTAATAAAGTTTTCATTAAAGGCTTCGCCAAAGCCTTTATAATTTTTTCCAACTAATGTTATGTCAGTAGTTGTAGTATCTATGCCGCCATCAGCTAATTCTACTAATAATTCGCCATCTGTTTTGTTTAACTTGTAACTCATTTTATATTGCCCTGCCAGTGTAAATGATATAATTCATAGTTAGTGTTGGTTGCATAATGTTCAATGCTGTTCCAAGGTCGTTCGATGTTAAAACGCCGCCGCTGTTTGGCAGAGCCTGTCCATTTCCTAATCCTGTCGGAGCATCATATACAATAGCATCCGAATCTCTTGGTGTTCCGGAAACATCTCTTAATGCATAGTACTGATCTCCTTGATCACCTTTTAAATCGTGTACGTGTTCTGGTAAGTTTTCGACTAAAATATTTTCTGTTTCAGAACCACCTACTTGTCCGATGCCATCTGCATAATCTGCTTCAACAACATTGGCACTCGTTCCGCCCATGTTATCAGCACCTAATGGCATTCTACCTCTTAGATCAGGAACTTTAAAGAATCCTGAAGTAACTGTAACCCTTGCACCAAACTGATAGCTAATAACGTCAAATAATGCACTATACTCCGAAATTCTATATTCTTGACCATCACATAACAGCCATCCTGCAGGAGCAATAACTCCTACATAAGGAAGTACTACGCCTGGAGGATTAACCGGTACTGCCGATAATAAATTTCTTCTTGATATTTTATAAAGTCCAGTATTTCCTGATGTTCTGTTAAGAAGAATTTCGTCATCAATTTGAGAAGTTGTTGTTTCATCTTTAGACGAAACAATTGCATTACCGATAGTTGTATTAAAGACTTTTAACGATCCGCCTGTTTGTCCGTCAAATGTTACATCGTCTGCAACAATATCGCCGCTAATTCTAAATGTACTTGCCGATGTTAATTTATTTGCACTTCCTGCAACTCCAGATACTGTACCGTTAACATTACCCGTTAAGTTTCCAACAAATGTAGTTGAATATATGTTCTGCCATTTTGAAGTTGCAGAACCTAAATTCCTAGTATTATTTCCGTCTGGAATGGTATTAGCAAGTGTAGTAACACCGGATATTTGTGCAGTTCCGCCGACATTTAAATTTTTAGCAACGCCTACGCCGCCTTTTGTAATAATACTACCTGTTCCTATTGTAGAACTTTGAGTAGTGCCATTAACTAGTACAGACGAATCAGTTTGTATATTACCTATAACATCTAATGCTTCGTCTGGAGCTTCGTTATTAATACCTAATCTAAGTTCACTATCCACACGCAAAACAGTTCTAGTTCTGCCGCCGCTTTTAACACGAACATCAATGTTAGATCCTTCGATTTGGTGTTGAATGATGCCTGCTTGTCCTTCAACACCGATATTAAGTGCAGCGTCAGATCCGATAACTACACCGGAATTGCTCTGTACATTTATCGGAAATAGTGTAGTACTTGTAGTATCGCCCCTTAAAAAGTTTCCAGCAAAGACTGTGTCGTTATTAACAACAAGTCCTTCTGCTTTTTCTGCTGTACCGTAGTATTTTGGAGACCCTTGTCCAGTAATATCACGTGTTGATAAATTAACTCCAGGACGTATTGTAGTGAACCCCGGAATAACAATCTTTGGTACAAATTGATTTGAAGAAATAATTGCAACCGGTTGTGCATTTACTTCAACTTGTATTACTTGATAGGTTTCGTTATCAGTACCTATTACTGATATTGGGCTTACACCTGTTGCAAGGCCATCGCTAAACTGAGGTCCAACCAATACCCAGCCTGATCCTGAGTTTAAATAAAGTTGTTGATTGTCAGTGTCTACCCAAAGATCTCCAGTCTGTGTTAGTGCAACATCTGGTTGATCAGCGGCTTTATTAAGGCCGCCGGCTGGCACCCAACTAGTTCCGTCGTATACTTTAAGTTGTTCTGCTCCGGGTGTAGTGTTATACCACAGCTGACCTTCTATAGGCCTTGCTGGTTCTGTTGCACTAGCAAAGTTTTCTAATACATGCAAAAAGTTTTCAGCAATAGCAGTACCATATGAAGTTGCATTTCTACCCGGTAATTTCAATGAAGTTGTTTGGTCAACAGTATTATCTATTACAGTAATTGTACCGTTGTTTGTTTCGTCTGAGTATGGAATCGTATATGGCATCTATTACACCTCGTTAAAACCGCTGAGTGATTGTACCCTAACAGTATAATCAATTTGTATTAATCTATTCAACGACTTTTGTACAGGATGGAAAATAACGTGTGTAAGAAGACGTCCTGTACCTGTTGTTGAATATGCTCTTAAGCCTAATTCATCAAATATATACGAACTAGATTCATCAGTTCCGTTATCAAAAGCATCTTGTCCGCTTGGTTCGCCATAATCTAACAAACAAGTAACTAAAATATCAGTATAGTTTGTACCACTAACATGTCTAGTTTCTATTTTGTTCCTAATTGGATCTACGTTATTGACACTTCTATCGTCAATGACTTTTGTATATGTTTGATTATATAAACTAGCATTTGTTCCTGTACTGTTTGGAGTAAGATATGTAATGATTCCAGTAGGGTCAATACTTGTACCGCCATTACCAAAGCTCATTTCATATATCCATCCAGTACCGCCGTTGCCAATTGACTCAGCTAGTGATATACTCATATTTTCATAATGTATAGCATTACGCTTATCAATTAATACTTCGCCACTCTGTGGGTCGTGTATTTTGATATGCCCTTGTAGCAATACACCGTTATTTTCATTTAAATTGTCTGCCATTTTTTTCTTCCTGCTATACTATTTATCGTGGTAGAACCGTTGTCTTGTCGCGTAAGAAATTCGCAACATCAGTTTCTGCTTGTGCTAGTGGAATTCCTTCCGGAGCCCAAAGTGTACCTACTTTTCTTATGATATTAACCTTAGCTCCTTGATCGGGCGGAGTAGTTAATCTTACATATGCACCTATATTTTTGTTTACAGCATATTCAGCTTCAAGAGTAATATCACCTTCCGGCGAATCTTGTGCATCATAATTGTATACACTAATAGGAGTTTTGCGTAAACGCTTACCGCCTACAAACATTTCAATGTCTTGCGCTTCCCAGTACTCATATGGAATACTTACAAAATCTAATACTGTTCCTGAACCAGATCCGATTCCAGTTGCTATAAATTCTGTACCTGGATTATTATTTGGAGCACCAATAGTTGTAAAATCAGTTGTACCGGTAGATTCAATTACGTATCCTCGTCCGGGCACAATTAAATCTACGCCCATTGATTCTTGAGACTTATACCAATTAGTTGCGCTCTTTGGATTTGGTATTGGTGCAAACGGTAGTAATATTTGTACAGATTTGATTGCACCTTCAACAACAAAACTTGTTTGAGGAGTATCAATTGGCACACTAGTAAACGGGTTAACAATAATTAAATCATATGCGCCTACCGGTAGTCCAGGGACATCAAACTCTAACTTAGTTGGGCTTATGTATCTAGTAGTACATTCAACTTCGCCTGCAAAAACTTTAACACGATCAGTAAATCCTGTGCCTTCAACTGTACATATTTGTTCATACACTCCTGGGACTCTAACAGGAAATGCAGTATTATTATTAAAGTTGTAAGTAATCCTACTTACGCCCATTCCTGTACTGTTTTCGTAGTTTGCACTTCCTTGGCTATAGCCGCCAGCAGTTACAGTAATAACTTCTGTATTATCTTTATAAGGAACTGTCTGATCAACACCTTGTTCCATTATAGTAGTACCGACTGTATAAACTTCTTTTACACCAGTTCCTAAAGTACCTCTACGTATTTGCTTTAACTGATTTCCGTCTCTGCTAAAGTATTCAATACGTTCGCCTTCAATAAAAATCACACCTGGATATTTTGCATTATACTCAGGCTCAGGTAATCCGTTAGCATTATCTAATACAATAACTCTATCATACCAATTTAAGTCTTCTGCCAGAGTATAGACATCTGTAAGACGTTTATAATGTGTGCGGTTGAGCATGTCTTTAAACTGTCTCCAACCAAATTTATTAACTACTGAATTTTCAGAGAAATGTATGATTTGGACTTCGTCGCCTGTATTAAATGGTTCTACCATTTCTACATAACGCTTATTATCAGTAATTTTATAATCAACACTCGGAGTTTTTAGTTCTCCATTTACTACTACCCAAACATATTGTGCATCTTTTGCAGGTTCTCGAAGTTCAATTAATCCTCTTTCGAGTAGATTGAAATTAAAGTATCTAGTAGACTCAAATGTTAGTTCAGTTTTTTCTTCTACTGTAAAGAACATTCTTTCAATGCCCTGACTATCGCTATTACTAAATTGATAAACTGTAATAACGTCGTTTTCAGAATATGCACTGTCAAAATGTATAGTACCTGGAGTTCTTACAAAGTCGTCAGCACTGTCATAATAACCAAATCTATATTCACCATTTCTAATAATATAAACTTGAAGTATATCGCCTGCTGTTGCAATGCCTCTTTCAAGTGTTATTGTGCTTCCTGGTTGCTCGTCTAACAATAAAGATGAATCAAAAGAACCTGCACCTTCAAAGGTCCATTCTTGCAAATATTCTAATTGTCTACCATTTAGGTAAACTTCAATATCTGGAGAATTTACACTTGCAACTGGCACTTGTGTTAAATCTAGTTGATAATCTCTTACATTTTCTTTAACTGTAAATCGTTCAGTGTAGCCTGGGTTAAGTATTGTATTATTAACTTTAACAATTACATAGTTTCCAGACGGTTGTGTCGAAAATGGTGCTATAGCAAGATCAAATTCTGTAGTCGATCCGTCTGCAATAAATGTATCAATATTAACTCTACTGAATTTTTCAACTCTGTCATCTGTTCCTGATACTAGTGTTGCTTTAATATTTGCACCAGTTGCTGGAGGAGTAGCAAATTTAATAACAAAGTTATTTGCATATTCGTAAGTTTCGTCTGATTTGATTAATGAAACTTCAACTTCTTCACCGTTAACAGTTACAAATGCTTGTGCAAGATCTTCCCACCTAGCACTAGTTAAAAATTCTACAGTATCTCCTGTACCAGTAAAATCATCTAGATCAAGGATTGAAGAACTAGATTCTCCCATATTAACTATGTTAATTCTTGCATCATTAGTTGGAGCAGTATTAAACACAAGTTGATTTAAATCGTAATCAACTGTAAACTGGTCATTTGTTAATATTTCATATGCAACTTTAACAAATAAGTTTTCATTCTTAACGATATTTGACCCTATGTCAAATATTTTAGTAGCACCGTCTCCTATATAGCTGTTAGAAGTTATAATACTCGATCCACCATAAGGCTTCTCATAAACTGTAATATTAACAGAATCTAAAACCTGTCCGGGGACAACTTCTTCTGGACCTTTTGATGTTGTAGGTGTTACAAATCCATCACCGTCGATATTAATATCTTCTGAGTTTAATCCAGTAGCACTAGAATATGCCAAGTCGCCGCCGCTGATAGAAGTATCATAACTTTCCGGATCTGCAATAAAGCTACCATCCGAAGTACTCTTACGAACAACAATTACAATAGTAGCTTCAGTACTATCTTCTGCCGAAGTTGGTACATTTAATTCATCTAAGAAAATAGTAGTAGTTTCTCCATCTCCTACAATGGGAAGCATTGTTGCTTGAGGATTATTTTCCGTTCCAACGGTTGATCCGTCCCAATCCGGGTCGTCCATTCTGCGGTTATCTAATAGTTGTCCATTAGAATCATAACTCATTCTATATAGATTATATTCAGTGCCGTCTTCAAGAGGCTTACTTAATTCAATTGCAATAGTTGAGCCATCTAATCTAAAAATTTCATCTTCAAAAGTAGTATCATAAACGTCCCAACCTTTTGTAAACCAAGGTGAGCTATCCCAGCCACTAGTAGTACCAAATTCAAAACTACGAACTTCGACGCCGCCGTAATCAATGCCGTCCATTAACTGACCTAGTGTTTTACCGAATTGATCTGTTGTAGGCTCATATGCTAAATTAATACGGTCTTGCGCATTTAATAAGTTAATATCTTTGAAGTATTCAATTCTAATTTCTGTTCCAACCGCAGGCGGATCAATAAATTGTACTATGCCTTTATGTCTATCATAGCCTTTGGTAGTATCTAATACATTGCTATATGTATATTGTCCGCCTAATGCTTCTTCGTTATCAACAAAAACTGCAACACGAGTAGTTTTTAAATCCATTGGCCATTTTAAATTAAAGTTTAAAGTACTTCCACTAGCAGTAAATGTTTCAGTTGTTGTTAAATTAGTAAATTCATAAACACCAGAGACTCTGTCAAACTTAACAATACTATGCATAGTTCTTAATGAAGAGTTTCCGATCTCTGCTATTGCATTTGCTGCTTCGCCGCCAACTGCAATTGAACCATTTATCAATACAGTTGGCTGACTTAGGTATCCGGAACCTGTATTAGTTATAGTTATACTACTAATAGATCCGCCTCTGCCTAAAGATGCAACTGCTGTTGCGCCTGAGCCGCCTGCGCCTGTGATTGTAATTACTGGTGCTGAAGTATAACCCGATCCATTATTAGAAAGTTCTATTCTAGAAACTTCATAGCCTATATTATCGGCCCAATTTTTATTAGGATAAGTTGTTAAATCAGCATCCTGGGAAATTATTTGATTATCTACAATTTTAATACGCTGAGGCTGAATAGAATCAGTTAGCGGATTGTATCTTGGAGGTAAGTCAAAGTCAGAAACCATAGATTGAGAGTTGTCTAAGTTTTCATAAGAACTTAAATATTCTCTAATTTTAGTTTTGTAAGGTTTAACTTCCTTAATATATTTTTCATAACTTTCAAGATTATCGTTTTGGAAATTAATTTTTTGTTCTAAATCTCCAACATTGTGTCTTGCTTTTATAAACGAAGTTTTAAATACCCAATCAACGTATCCTTGTTCTGAAAATACATAACGTAAACTTGCAAAGAATAAATTGTTATATTCAATTAATAGCTCGTCAATAAAGATATTATCTCTAATGGTTTCAAGAATAATTCTAGTTTCAACTGACGGTAAGCTATCAAATAATAAGGTATCAAAACTTGTAGTATCATATCCTACAAGACTTTCTGCTACATTATACAATGTATCTTTAAATTGTATTGTACCATTTTGTCTACCAATTGTTTTATAATTGACGCTATAATCCGTGTTGTCTTCATTATTAATTTTTTCGAGCAGCAACCACCCGCCGGTTCCCACGTTTTCAATTTTAATAACATCGCCAATACTATCATTTAAACTAGTTAAATCAAATGAATATGTAATTAAATGATCAATTTCTGTAAATTGACCATAACCTGCATCATACCAGTCTTCGTATTGCCAATATAAATCAACATTATAAGATTGACTTAATACTCTAATCCAAGTCTTTGCTACTGTATCTCTTTCATATAGTGCCCATTTACCGTTTAGTGTTTCGTCGGCGTCAACTAGAACTGTATATCTTCTAGCACTTAAACGTGTATTATCATTATAATATTCACCAGCACTTATTACTGTTGCAGATATTACCGTTCCTTGAGCATTGATCTCTGTTGCAATTTCTCCGCCGACACCGTTGCCAACAATTTGAATAGATGGTGCTATTAAATATCCGCGGCCACCGTTAATTATATTAACACGAACGATTTTTCCGTTTTCAATTACCGGCTCTAATTGAGCCTGTTCTGCTTTAGCTACTCCAACAAATTGTAATTCAGAAACTGTGCTAACTGTTCTGTCGTATCGATTAGATGTTATTAGCGGCGGCTGTTCTTTTTCTGTTAATCTAGAAATATCTTTATCATCTGCAATTAAATTAGTTTTTAATACTGCATTTGATCTAGTTATCAACTGCTTTAATGCCTCGGCTCTATTAACAAACCAACCTTGTCTAGGTCTATTTAAAGAACCATAGCGTTCTTTAGGACTTAATTCAGGAGCAGGCACAGCTCTATTAGCAGAATCATAACCAACTAAACTGTCAAACCATTTAGCTTCAATATCTCTCTTAGGTTTACTAAACTCTAAACCTTCTGTAACAATTTGATATTCATTATGAATATTAATATCTTGATTTTCAATTGTCCAGTATTGTATACTTAATGCAACATCTTTGCCTTTTATTAAACTATCACAATTATGTAGTGCAAATTGCGTAGGACTAATGAAGCTGATAAATCTGTACGATTCATTTTCAGGATCTCTTATAAGATCAGCAACATCTCTATTTGATAAATTTCTGCCTTCAATATTCGGAATGGTTGTTTTATTTCCTACCCAGAAGTAAAAATATGATTTAAATGTTTGAGAAGCACTATCATAAATGCGCTTAGTAACATATGCATCATCGCTGTATTTTGACTTACCAGTAATTCCTTTAGACAAACCTTTATCTGTTCCGCTTAAATTATCCCATTCTGATGGCAAATATTCAGATTGTACCCATTCGTAAACATCAATAGTATTAATTTTAGAGAACGGCTCATTCCAGTTATTTGCACTAAAGATTACTGAATCTTGATAAGGATTAATAAATTTAGCATTTGTAAGATCCCACCATAGCTGACCAGTTTGTGCATCACCCCAACTATTTGTTATATCTACATTTACTGCGGATCCAGTTGTGTATGTAGCAGGGTCATAATAAGTTTTGTATGTTAGTTCTTGTTCTGCGATTCCAGGTATCTTACCTTGTAGAACATCGATATAATCAAGATTAGTTATTAATTGATTTGTTTTTGTATTATATAAAATAACACGCTTAATCTTATTAATGTCAACAGTTTCTTTAGCCTGTCTTAAGATAGACCACGTATATTTGTTATCTGGCCTTCTAAAGTCTACTACAATACCTTGACGACTTCCTTCTTGATTATTTAAGAACGGCAAGCCTACATAAATGTGATTATTTGATAATAAAACATTTCTACCAAAATATCTAACTCCGCTGTCGTCAAAATCTATACTTTGTGCATATCCTAATGTGTCGCCCTGACGTTCGTAAATTCTAATTGCGCCTGCATCTTCTTCAATTTCTCTAAATTTAGAGAATTTGTTATCAAAATAAGTTGTATTATTATCAAATGTTGTTTCAGTAAATGAATCTCCGTTTTTAGATCCAACAATTAAACTATTTCCATCAAAGTCTAATGTAAATCCAAACAGCTCTGCTCTATCACCTGCTGGACTATGTAAAATTTGAGATTGTACAAATTCTCCGTTTACTTGTTTATATACATAAACAATTCCTTGATCTTCGTCAAACGTGTCGTCATATGGAGCACTAACTGCTATTAGCTTTCCATCTGCGCTCATCGCGACTTGAAAACCGTATTGAGTTGTCTTGCTAGGAGCTTCAATAGATTGTGCTCTATAATACGATCCGCCAATATTTCTGTATATTACTAAGAGATTTGGTTTATTACTATCATACTCTACCGATACCGCAAACACTTCTCCGTTATCGCTTGTATCAAAATCTCTAGCAAATTTAGTAAGTAAGTCTTGATCTAATATTGTGCTTATATCACTTCCGACTAATAACCCTGTATCGTTAGGAACATACCCTACATATTCTTTAGGTTCTGTAATAATATTCCAGTTAGAAGGATCAAACGCTCCTGGCGCAATGTTAGTTATTGCACTGTAAAGTACACCATCATAGTAAACAATATCATTCTCGTAATACGTTCTAGTATCATTAAATTCACCAGTATATTCTTTGTCAGTACCTAGTTCCCAAGAATAAGAATAGTTTCCGTCATCGCCTGCTTTAATAACATATATTTTACCTAAATTATTTCCTAATCCTGACCCATCTGTTTTTACAAATAATCTATACAAGTCATTAAATTTAGTTAATTTAAAATCTGATCCTAAGAATGTATTATTATCTCGTTCAGGAATAACAAAAGAATTAAGTTTAACAAACTGTCCAACACCCCGTCTTTCGTAAATATGGTACATACCTTCGTTTACTAGTCCGCTTGCCGTTCCGCCTATCGATGCAGGAACATTATAAACTTGCAACCAGTCATTATTTCCTTCTGCAGGAGCATTGGCCGGTCTTGGTATGCCGTCAACAATACCTTCTTGCCAGAACCAGTACTCTCCATCGAAGATATTATAATACTCTTCATTAGTAGTATCAATTGCATCAGCAGGTTTCTGAGAATCTATCAAAACACCGGTATCAAGCACAATCATTCTGCCAATGCCTTCAGACGGTAATGGCAGACTTCGTGCCTGTATTTGTCCAAATACACGGAATCCAGCAGCTGGATCGTACAATAAGTCGCCTGATCCGTCTGCTAAAAATTGTATTTCTCTGTTTTCAAGAAAGATATCACCGGCGGCCCAATCACCACTGACACCTTTTACGTATATTCTTCCACTGTCAGTGTCAAACTTTTGATAAAATACAACTTCAGCAGTACCGAAATTTGTTACGTCTTGAACAATTATTCCTACTTTTGGTTCAATTGCTACTCCACCTAAGTTTTTAGTAATTTTAAAATCAATATATCCATCCCAGATATCATAAACAGTGTGTTGTTTATTAATATCGCGAATATCTATTCCGATGTTGCTCGGATCTTTAAATGTGCCTGACAAAAACGCCGGCATCGGATTATAAAATAAATCAATTTTTGGATTATCTGGATCACCTTGTACAATCGATGCCGGTGTCAACGAATCCGTTAATTCATTTGGTGCTCTTAATACAACCAACGACGATTTAAACTCTCCAATTTCTCCTCCAGGTCCTGGAAGACCGTCGTATGTCATAACACTTAACTGACTATTTCTTGTGTCATAACTTGATGTAATTGAAGTATCAAAATCTAAAATATTATAATATTTTCTATCAGGGTCTGCTGCACCATTTGGAACAATGTCATAATAAACTAATCCCCTACCATCATCGGAATTAGTATCTCCTACAAAGTAAGAAGTTGAAGTATTGATTCTCCAATATCCTCTCCATTCGTCATCTGCGCCAACTGCTTGTTCTGCAGGAGCAACAGTAATATATTCACCTACATATTCGCCAATTGTTGTTTGAGCAGATCCTATTACGCCAAAACTTCCGTTTTGATTTTTAATGTATATTGTTAGT
>Ga0209138_1000569_pt1 | contig 35488 bp, 51 predicted proteins | sample SaaInl3SG_22_DNA_FD_184645 | JGI IMG/M metagenome (GOLD analysis project Ga0209138, IMG submission 184645) | Marine microbial communities from expanding oxygen minimum zones in the Saanich Inlet - ESP_153SG_22_DNA (SPAdes) (version 2) | ecosystem: Environmental > Aquatic > Marine > Intertidal...
ATTTTAGTAAACGACCCGTTAGAAATAGATTGTGCAGATGTAGCATAAGCACTAAACGCAGGGCCGCTGTTCTGAGTAATACTACTCGCACTCGTCAACACCGTACCAGTCTCCGCAGGAACCGTGATGCTACCCGTGCCGTCAGCTTTCTTGATTGTGTTTACAAGGATTTCGCTCATGGCTTTGGATACTCCGCTTTAACAGCCGCAATGGTAGTCTTCCATGCGTCAATGCCTTCATGGTAAATCTGATCCAGTTGGTCTGCGATGGATGGGTAGGCTGATGCACGATCCAGTTTGTATGGTGCATTGTCTGCGTCCCACTGTGCTTGTAGTTCTGCTACCTTGGCATCAAATTCTTCTTTGGTTGGCTTGGTTACACCGTCCTGAATAACAATGGCGTGTTCCCAACACATACGCTGATCGTTTGGAATTGTGTTCCCGTCTGCGTCAACCTTTGCCCATCCATACCAGTTAGGAGTATCAGGACGCAGGGCTTTTAATGCTCTTTGTGTAAAGTCCATTAGGTTTCTCCTAGTCTGATAAATACCATTGATGTTCTACTGTCTTGACTGTCCCCTGTAAATATGGCTCCAGCCCCCCCGTTTCCTGCGGCGGCTCTTACATACATGGAGACCTTGTGCGTTGATGTATCTTCTACATCAAAAATAAACTCTGTAGGAACTGGAGATTGATAACTTTCACCACTTGCTAAGTTATTGTACTTAGCCGCTGTTATGTTCCAGTTAGACCCGTTATCTACTGTAGTGGCAATAGAAACAGAAATATATGCGTTACCAGAAGTTGCATAAAATCCAGCATGGGCCGTAATTTTCCATATTCCAGTAGAGGGGAATGTGAATACTCCAGACGATTCAGTCATTCCTGTACCAATTTTAGAAAAACCGTGTGTGTCCACTCTTTCCCAGTTGTTTGGCACTATTTGAAAGGAGCTATTTGAAGGACTAAAGTCAGTGCTAATTCGCCACATGTCTGCACCAGTAATCCCAACAGCAGAGTCGAGATTAGCAACAGGGATAGATGACGCACTCGTCAACACCGTCCCCGCCTCATCAGGCAACGTCAGTGTGCGGTCTGTATTGCTGTTGGGTGCGGCAATGGTGAACGTGCCAGTTCCCGATGCGTTGCCTTGGATTGCTACCTTACTCATTCTGTTACCTCAACCCAGTTGGTTGTGTCTTCGTCCCAATCATACCGATTACCATCAGTTGGGCGTGGAACAGGAGGCTCCCAAAGACAGCTTGTTTCATTCAGTGTCCATGATGCAAAAGGTTGTGGAGATATAAATGCGTCACGATCAGCGTCATAGGTATATCCGACCCCTGCATAGTTCTTGCGGAATGGAGTGCCGCCGTTGGAATGTATTCCTCCAACAGTGTTGTAGCTTGTGCGCTTACAAATCTGCCCACGCTTCATTGCATAATATTGTTCCCAATCAAAGTTAGACTCGTCTTTACCAACGATGACTTCGGTCACAACATTGTTTTCATCTAAAAATGCGTAATGTGCCATCTTCCTAACCTTATCCGAAACTTATCGTGTCTGTACCGGCAGTAATAACTGTCTGGTTCTTGCCGTTTACAACTGAAGTAGAAGCAGTCAATCCAGAGCCAACCGTGATTTCGTAGTCTGTTGCGTAGCGCACAATAACAACCCCAGAACCACCGGCCCCACCATTTTTTGCACCGTCTCCTGCGCCACCGCCACCACCACCTGTGTTAGGGCTTCCAGCTTGCCCGACTGTTCCAGAGCTATCTCCGCCATTATCGCCACCACCACCTGTGCCTCCAGACACAACAGTATTGTTACCGCCAGCACCGCCTCCCGCAAAAAAGCCTGAATCACCCACAGATGAACCAAAGGTTGAACTGTAATCTATACCGTCGCCTCCGTAAGATTGGCCGTCAGTATTACCAGCTTCACCAGCACCTCCGCCTCCTCCAGAGAAAGTTGTTGCATCACCGCCATTGTTTCCAAAACCTGTTCCACCACCAGAGTTTGATTGTGTTCCGGAAGCCCCTGTTGATGTAGTATTTGTCGGTCTTCTTGCCCCACCGCCCGATCCACCACTTTCAGGATTTGCGGATTGACCCCCACCGCCACCTCCTCCGATAGCCGTAATTGCACCAAATGTAGAGTTTGACCCTGAATTAACATCAGAACCACTTGTGCTAGTGGCACCACCAGCGCCGATTGAAATTGTATAGCTAGCGCCACGGGCAATAACCGCAGTGCTGTGATAGACCAGACCACCAGCGCCACCACCACCGCCTTGGTCATGCGTTCCAGCGCCACCACCAGCAACAACAAGCACCGTAAGTGGAATATTTAATCCAGCTTTTACAGCACCGGATAACGCATCTAACCCGACAACCCCATCCTGTACAAGCGATACGCCTGTTGTTCCGTTTAGTTCTAGTGCCATCTTACACCACCACCCATCTTGATCCTGTTGGTACTGTTACGGTGTAGCCTGTGTCAATCGTGATCGGCCCCGCACTTACCATGTTGTTACCTGTTGTCATCGTGTAATCCTCAGACACTGTGATCTGGTTTTCCCATCCGACGACAGCCGTGTTACCACCTCCGACAGCTCCCCATGCAGCTCCGTCGTATCCTTCAAAGGCATCCGAGTCATCGTTGAACCGGAACATCCCTTTCACTGGAGTAGGACGCTGTGCCTCTGTACCGACTGGCAGTGTCAATGCACCAGTGGTATTGAGGATCAGGTCACCTGTCATTGTGTCGCCAGTGGTGCTGACCTTCGTCGCAATTGACGCAAGCTCTGCATACAGCGCCAGGATCTCTGTCTCGATTGCAGCCAAGCCTGAGATCGCTGTCGTCGCAACAGTGCCGTCCTCGATGTCGGCAAGGGTTGCCATGTCTGCGGCGCGATCTGCCAGGGTGTTCATGTCAGCGACAATGGCAGCTGTTGCCAGTGTGTTCATGTCACTGACGACATCAGCTGTACCCAGAGTATTCAAGTCAGCAATTGCGTCAGCAGTTCCAAGAAGCCCAATCTCGGTTGTCTTGGCAGCCAGCGCCTGGATGTCAGCCGAGTCGCCTGACACAGTCGTAATCTCACTGGTGATATCTGCAAGTGCATCCATGTCTGCAACGATTGCCGCCGTTGCAAGCGTGTTCATGTCAGCAACTACGTCTGCTGTCCCCAGGGTATTCATGTCCGCCACAACGTCTGCTGTGCCGAGCGTGTTCATGTCTGCAATGGCATCTGCTGTACCGAGCAGCGCCATCTCTGAGGTGACATTTGCAAGAGCGTCCATGTCTGCGACAATCGCTGCGGTCGCAAGTGTATTCATGTCAGCAACAACATCTGCTGTGCCAAGGGTTGCTAGATCGGCGACTGCATCAGCTGTACCGAGACGCCCGATCTCTGTCACCTTATCAGCAACTGCATCCAGGTCTGCCACAATTGCAGCAGTACCGAGCGTATTCATGTCGGCAATAGCGTCTGCTGTACCGAGCAATGCAACCTGGGCATCAACGGCTGCTACTGCTGTGACATCCGACGCAATCGCTGCCACGTTTTGAATGGCATCCGTTGCGTCGGTGCCATCCTCGATGTCAGCCAGAGTCTTAATGTCTGTCGCAACCTCTGCCAGGGTCGTCACGTCATCTGAAGGAACGGCAGCAGCAACATCACCATTTGCGTCGAAAGACAGGAACGCATTCACGCGATCGGCTTTCTTTGGAAGAATCATGGTAATGCCGGTCGGGTCAAAGACCGGAGCTTTGACTGACCTGGCGGTTTCTTCAGCGATTTGCTGTACAAAGATGGTCAGAGCATCAAGCTGCTCGTTCAGAGCTGACGCCTTGAGATCACCAGCCGTCACAAAGTCAGTGGTGCGCTCAATATCTCTAGCACCAACAATGATGACCAGGTCGTCAGCATCTGGAGTCGCCGGGACGTTACCGCCTACGTTAACAACTAACGTGACTGATCCGGTGCCGTTTGCGTTGATGGTGACCGAATAGTCTGTTGTCTTAGTTAATACCGTCTCATTGAAATAAACTGCAACATCATCGTCGTCTAGAATTTCAAACGAAAAGGCATACGGACCAACGCCTGAAGCGCCAGTAAACGAAACCTTTCTTGCTACTGCGTTAATGTTAAAGTCAGCCATTTCTATCTCCGGCTAAAGTAATCTCTTTGTACCATAAAACGTCACTGAACTGAATTGACTTTCAATCTCAGCTGTGCGTCATCTTGAATTAACAACTGTCGAGCAGCTGACCTGTAGTTGCTGTGGATATTTCTAATGACCTTCATCTTGTCGGCTTTTGTCGGAAGCTCGGCATACTCAGGACTCTTGATAATGTTTTCTAGTGCGATCAAGACCGTTCCTTCAGGGTCATAATTGTCGCCCCCTGGTAGGCGTCCAAACTGATCCATTGAGTTTGTAGTGCGAATCCACTTGTTGTACTGCTCTGCATTGAGTAGTACGCCGTCAATCTTCTGAGGTGTCCTGCTGATGCCGTCGCCTAGATCCATCATCTCTTTGTCGACAACGCTAAACTTTGCGTCCTTGATTCTAACAGGTGACCAGAACTCCCACCAAACGCCAGTGCCTACAGTTAACTCTTCGCCCCACTCATTAAGCTTTGGCGGCAAATCCTTGTTGAAGAACGGGTTCCTAGCTTTGGCTTTTTGCAATGCAGAATAGAATCCTCTGGCAAATGCTGGCAGCGTTGTAACGTCTTCACCTAGGAATCCTTCGGATGGCAACATCGTGTTCTTTGCTTGCGTGTCGATCTGCCTGGTGACACCAGCTGTAAAGGAGCTGACAGTTGGAGCTAGTGTCAGCGCAGCCTCTGTCACCTTTTCTCCAAGAAGCCCAAACAGTGCATCAAATTTTTCTGCACCTGATGGACGTTGCATTGCAGACTGGATTTCAGAAAGCCCTTGGAGTAATGGCATTTCAATTAAGTATTCAGCCAGGCCAACAGACATGGCCATAGCCATCTCATCTAGAGTCTCTTGGTTTGTTTCATACTGAGCGTAGTACGCAAAATCAGCAGCCATTGCTAATACGCCAGAGATAGGGTCGAACCTAGAATATGTGATTGACTTGTAGGTGCCGTCTTCCTGCCTGATGTTGATCGAGTATGGCTGGAACCCTTGGCGGCGCATTGCAGCCCTTGCCTCTTTATCAGACGGTCCAGCTCCAAAGATCCGTATTGACTGGTCTTCTCCATCTAGGCCAAAAGCCGCATACGCAAACGATCCAAAGATAGCGGAACCCATTGCTGCTTTAGCTACAGCAACGTCTGCCTCTCGACCACCGGCTGCTAGCTTCTTATAAAAGCCAGGGTACACAAGCATTGCCGGGCTGCGCTCTAGCGTTGCCTTCATTACATTGACCGGGGTCTTAAAGAACGGCACAAACAGTTTTGCTATCGGGTGATTGAGCGCGCCCTGCATTTGAGCAAGGAAACCATCTAAGTCACCCTGGAACGTCATGTCTCTAGCCGCCTCAACGACAGACCTCTTGACGTCCTCAGAAGGGTTGTTAATGACGTTAGCGCGCTCCAGGGCATAAGCCTTTTTAGCATCCTCTACTGAGCCGCCAGTCTTGATTGTCATTTCGTACATATCAGACGCACGCATGGATGCAATCTGATACAGAGTGACCCGTCCACCGATCGCCTTAAAGAACTCGTCTTCTGCAAGCAAAGCCCTACCGCCTAACCTGGCGTATATTCCAAAAGCATTGACCGCTCCAGAAATAGCGCCGTCGTCAAACATCTTCCGTGGATCGCCAGTTGTGCCGATCGCTCTGCGAGTCCTGACGTCTATTTTCGACGCGAGGTCAGATGGGGTTTCGGTCAATGCTGTTTTGCCGGCCATCATAAATGCGTCAGTCAATCCAGCTCGCATTCCTTCTAACTGAGCCAAGCCTTCTCTAGCTCTGACACGGTCCTTGTTGCCCGTGACCGTAGAGCGCAGCTTGCCAAAGCCAGACGCGACAAAAGTCTCTAGCACATTCATCGCCATGTAGGTCGCGTTGCCGGCGATGTTAACCATGTGCGTCACAGGTGATGTCAGGATTGCGTTAATCCAAACTTCCGTGATCACATCCATAGACTTAGCGTTTGTTGCCTTTTTAATAAAACGCATTTGTGCAGACGGGTCTGTGATTGCCAGGTAATGGCGTCCGACATATTCAATATCTTGCGAGGTCTTGGCGCCGAATAAAGTCAGCTCTTCAATAACTGATGGCACTCCGCGACGCTGTAGTTCTCCGGCTAGCTGCACTGTGCGCGCTGCCTCGGAGACAGTGCCAGATAGATTCTCTGCTACCCGACCACTAACCGTCGCCATTTGTAAGGCAGCCATCATTGCTGCTTCACGCTCTGGGCCAGTTGGCATTTGGAACGCCTCAGAAAACGCTGACCGAGATTGCTTGATCAATTGACTGTACGCCAACATTCCCGCTAGGAAATCTTCTGGCGGTAACACATCGCCTGGCTGGCGTTTTGCTAGATCAAACACAACCTGGTCTAAGCCGCGCTCTTGGGCCATGACCATCATTTGCTCAAAGGTGATCGTTCCGCGCCGAGCCTTTTCAAACAGTCCTTGGTTTGCGTCCTTAAACTTTGCCAGGTAGTCAGCGGCATCAAACTCACCGCCAGCCTCAAAGATAGCTGGGAAGTTTAATCCTTTCGCGTATTCACCGCCGAGCTGTTCATTGATTAGCCTTAGCTCATCTGGGTCTGCTGGCGCCACGACGATTGTCCGGCCAACCTGTTGAATCGGTGGAGGTGGAGCAGCATCCATTGTGACGCGCTTCTCAGCCTCTAGCGCCCTGTCCTTAACTGCCTCTAGTCCAGACTTAATTACTGACCCAAGGCCAGCAACCTGTACAGGCTCTGGATTAGCAATGACGTCGTCTTCTGGCTCTAAGGCATCGGGCTGGTAGGTAGCCTCAGTGGTGGCATCCTCGGCTTGCATTTGATCAACAACAGGATCAATTGCTTCATTGGTCTTGAGCGCTTTCGTCTCCAGTGCGGCGACGATCGTGTCTTCAACTTTATCGTTTATCTTCTGCTCGATCACTGAGTGTCTCCTGGGGTCTGATTAGATTTCGACCCTATCTTCTGGACCTCGGCATCTTGAATCTTAGCTGCCTCGTCAAAATCATCAAATGACGGAATATCTACTTTGCCGCCAAAATAATTTGGATCATGTACAAACAGGATAACGTCAGGCTCGCCATTATTGAAGTCAGCAAAGTCAGCTTTATTCCAATTAGGCGGTGCGTATTCGTCATTCCAGCGAACTCTTGCTACTGGCCTAAAACCAGCAGTTTCGTAAATCGCAGGAAGATATGTGTCAAATGCATCTAGCTTTTTGCCGCCGGCTTGAACTGCGGCTTGGAGCATTGAGTAACCACCGCCTGAAGGCTCTGACTTTGATGCAAAGACGGCCACAATATCGCCATCAGGTTTAATGGCAAATCCGCTGCCGTTCTCGGTTCTGAATAATCTTGCTTCAGATAGCTCTTCCGCAGATTTAATGTCGACTTGCGCCGCGTCAGCTCGGCCAGCCATAGCAGCTGTCATTTCCTGGTTATAGGTGACAGCGTCTGTCTTTGGAACTTCTTTGACGACGGGGACAGATAACCCGGCAGCTTCGTACTGACGGGCTGACACAGGGTCTGGATTAAGGACTAAAAGCCCATCTCCTCCATCCCCTTCAGCACTCGCTCGCGCGTAAGGCCCGGGTGTCGCTCCAAGGTTTTGGCTATCGCCTGTTCCCTCGGGTCCAGGTCGGCGCCCTGATCGGACGGTGCGCTGCTTGGCTCCGACACTTCTGAAGTCTGTGAGTCCCTCGCTTGCCGGTTCAACTCCAGCTTCAACTTCATCGCTTCCGCGAACTCCTGGTCGTAACTCATTTTGTATTTTCTCCGATGCTGCTGAAAAAGACCCTGGTCGCGATGGTACGCCAAGATCAGTATATAAGTTTTGCTCAAAGAACCACAGAACGGCCTGAGTATCTTGCTCTGAAAGATCTCCGTCACCTAAGTCATCAATGACCCTGGAAACAAACTCTTCCATGCGGGCGCGCTCCTGAAGATTTCTAGGCGCTTCCGCCAGCCCACCATCAGGATTTTTCATGCTGCCAAAGTGACGATTGTACGATCTACTGAACCAAGAATCCTTGGTTGTTGCTTGATACCCATTAAGGTTCAAGCTGTACTTACCCGTCTTGTCGCCAAGTATCATCGACCCAAGGTGTAAGCTGTCTTTACCACCACCTACTCCACTTGGTCCGCTGCTTAGGCCAGCTGCCTTCCGTATATCTGTTAGCTCTTTAAGAGTATGCGGAGATAACCACCAATCGGCAAACCCGTCAACTCCTTTTGTTTCGACCAGATACTTAATGACTTTCATGCCAGCAGCAACCGATTGCTGCTTGGCTCCCCATCCAGCACCCTTAATGCCTTCTGTTACGGCACCTGGGGCTGGCGGATTAAATGGTACAGAACCTGTTCTAAGGTAGCCAAGTAATGCAGCCGTGGCCGCCTTGGTGTTTCCTGGATCTACCTTCTGGCCAATAGATGTTGGCGCCGCTAAAGCAGTCCACAGGACTCTTAAACTTTCATCGTCAGCAAGTCTCTCTAAACCAGGGATCTTTGATAAATTCTCAAAGGTCTGTCTAACATCATTGTCATACCAGCCCTTGCCGGAAGTGCCTTGCCCAAGTTGATATCTAATTTCATTTGCTGCGTCTGTTACCGCTAATGAAAAGTCGGCGTCATCATCTGGATTTAGTTTTCTACCATAGATTTGCTGGTGCTGATTGTTGAAGTAATCTGCAACATCATCAACTTTTGGCCGGGTGTTTCCCTTGCCTTGAGCAATAGTTTTTACTTCGTTTTGAGCTGCGGTTTTAACTTCATCACTTTGCCGAACGCCTACATAGAAAGCGTCGTCCTGAGTCTCCCCTAGCAACTTTTGAACGCCTACGATCACATCGTCGACTGGCTCTGTTGGGTCAAACCCAGAGCGCAATGTCGTACCAGTGCCACGCTCTGCCACACGCGCTGGCGCGCCAGCTGCGTAATCCACGGCGGAATCCTTTAACCACTTGGCGCCTTTAAGCAGCTGCTTGGCTCCAGGTATTGCATTGACAACAATCGATGACAGCTCTCCGCCGAGGTAGCCCTCGCCGAACGCTTCGACTTGCTCATCGCTAAAGCCGAGGTTCTTCCCTTGCTCTTTTAGCTTTTCCCCAACCATTGCAGACGGAACCAGCTTCAGCATTTCTAGGACGCCTTCTAGTTTCTTGCCTTCGTCTGCTGTAATCATGCCAGCTGCAATCAATGGCGGGAGACTGACTAAGTCGGGCAAAGTCAAAAGCACTGATGTTGTGAAACCTAGTGGAGCGCCAATTGCCTGAAACGCTTCACGCTCAAATATTTTCTTTTGCTCTTCCACTGGAAGCTCTGCCCTGCCGAGCATATAACTTGGGTCGGGTCGACCTGTTGCTCCAATCATTGGTTCAACGGATGTAACCTCTGGAGACTCGGCGATCTCGGCTCTCGTCGGCTCGACAGCTCTCGGAACCCAAGTAGTCATGCCGTCTTCGCCAACACTTAGGTCAAACTCATTAGAGCCAGATGACATTCTGTTGAAGCCTTGAGTCAGCGCGTCATCAAATGTATTGCTCATTGTTGCGCCTCGATTCGTATCAGTAATGGTAAAAGCTTGTCTATTGCCTGTGTGCGCCTGGCTTCATTTGGATACAAGCCTGGGTTATTAGTAATTGCATCTAACAGCTCTTGAGCAGATAGGTTCTGCAAACTAGATATCGTCCTCAGCTCATCACCCAGCTGCTCTGCTGAACGCCTCAAGGAGTCGTTTGCCAGGTCATCACCGCTGCCTTCCAGATCCCTGATTGCGTCTCGCACAAACTGAAGCGCATCTATACCTGGGTTTGCATCCATAGCAATGATTAGCTCGTTCTGGATCTTAGCAACTTCTTGCTGCGCGATTCTATTGACGCCAGCTGCGTTGAATAATGGTTGATCAGGCAGCCCGCGCGCACCTTTCAAGAAAGTAATCGCCTTGGTGTAAGACTGATTTTCTTGCGCCTTAATATCTGACATAAAGGTTTTGTAAGAAGAGATACTGAGGTCGCCGTCATTGAAGGCGCTATCAACATCACCTTGCGTCAACTGGTTGCGTAGCGACAAAACCTCTAGGTTGCGAACAACTTGCGGTTTATCAATTCCCGCTGTAGTCGCTGCCACCTCAGACTTAGACGCCCAAGCCGTAGGATCTTTTTTCTTCAGCTCCAAAAGAATAGACTCCATCTCTTCTCTTTCGCCGTTAAGGAACGCTACTGTAAAGCTAGCTTGTAGCTCATTTGACTCTTTAATCCTTTTCTTCTCTTTTGCTGATTCGGCTTGCGACTCCAGGCTGAACTTGTTAGACAGAGCTGCGTTCAGCTCACCAAACAGAGTTCTGCGCTCTTGATTTGTTAATATGTCAAATGTCGCCTGGACCTCTTTGTCCTCAAACTTTTCGGTGCCGCCTTTCAATATGTTGAGCGCAACGCCAGGCTTTAACATTGCCTCATCCATCACAACACCAATCTTGGCGTCAGACACAGCCTTATCTAAGTCTGCTATCGCTTGTTTTGCGAAAGATGGGTCGTCGATTTGCATAGCGTATTCAAGGATCTTGTCCCTTGATGCCTCGATCATTTGGTCAACAGTAACAACTTCTTTTGTTTCTTCATTAACTTGCGGCCCAGCCCTGACTATTGTTTCTGCTGATCTAATGACGTTATCAACTCCAGCGCGGTAACTAATTTCTAAGTCTTTCTTTGCAGCGACAGCTTCTTGTTTAGCCGCTGCCAAATACGCTGAGTTAGAGCTAAGTCCAATTGACGCAGAAAACTGTTGCGCTGCGAGCGGGTCAATGGAGCGCAGGATTTCAGATTGAGAACTTGCTAAAAGCTGAAGCCGAGTTCCCATGTCGTCTAACGTGATCTCGCCTTTTTCATATGCGGTTTGAATCTCGGTAACAGACTTTCTGGCTTCGATCTCCATTGACGTAGTCAGAGACGATAACGCGGCCTCCCTAGCTGTCTGACCAAACACAGTCGTCTTGTCACCAGGTACTTGTTTTGCTGGGTCTTCACCGCGTGCGATTGCATCTTTTAGCTGCTGGGCAGATGGTGCGTTGAGCGCGCCGTACTCACGACCTGTGACTTTAGCCTCGACCTCTGCTTGACGAAACGCAAAGTTAGACAGGCGATCTAACTGCTGGGACAAAACCTGACTTGTGCGCCCAGCTTCTTGAATACCGACGGTGGTCATCTGAGGGATTGATGCAGACTGGATTCCTGCTTTCTGATAGATCGGCATGACCATTTAAAAGCCTCCAGGAATCATTGAAGGCATCCCCAGGCTACTAGCTGTAGGATAAAAAGTATTCTGGACAGCTCCTGTAACACTGCCGCCTCCTGCAAAGCCGCCGACATTAGACGGAGCTGATCCAAGAGTGCCGACCGATGCGACTGCCATACCCATAGTTCCGATCGCACTATATAAACCCTGGCGTCTAGCCTGAGACGCAGCGCTATTGTATTGAGCTGCGTTGATGTCGCCGGCAGCGATACTTAAGGCCGCGTTCTCTTCTGTCATGTAATACTCTCGCACACCCAACTTGGTGCCGTAGTCCTTGATTCCTTGAGCCGTGCCGCTATATGGATCTAGGCCACCTGACGCAGCTCTTGCAGTAACGGTCCCCAGGTTCTTGCGTAGCCGGCGCAAGACCTCAACGCCCTGCTCCTTATATTGGATTTCTGCGCGCTTGGCTTTGAGCGTCTCGGTTCTGGCTTGACGCTGATAAGCTTGCGCTTGCGCTCGACCAGCCTGAATCTGACCTAGTGCGCTAGTAGCGGATAATCCTAGCCCGATCATCTGTAATGTAGTTAGTCCTGCCATTACTGCCATATTACTGTCCCACCGATACCTTATAGTCCAGAGCCAACACGTTCATCTTGAGCGGCACTGTCTGCGTAATTGTAATCTTACCTTCTTTGGTAAATCCGAGCAGAGGCCCAGTCTTTTTGATGCCTGTAAATTCTTGCACCGCTCGGTCTAGATTGTCTTCTCCAAACTGCCTAAACGCTACTTGCTCACCGTTAATAGTGACAGCCTGGGATTCAAAGTGTTCGCTGTTGATTTCTAATATCCGCTTCTTGAATCCCCGGATATTACCAGATGGCAGTCTTGGCTCTACAGGCATCGTCACGACTGTAGGTGTGTAATTCAAACCAATCGTATAACTCTCGGTTGCTGGGTCGGTAAAAGTAATCGACCCGCTGCTGACAGTCTTGTCGGCCTCGACGACACCATCTCTCACTACTTTGACAGTCTCTGCTTCTAGGTGATCTAGGCCAGAGACAGATGCAGTCGACGACCCAACGGTTGCGGTCTTCGCAGAATCTAAAGTCAAACCTTCAACAAACACCTCAACGTAGTAGACATCGCTGCCATTGATAGTTCTCTTGACCACGGCGTATGTGTCCGCGATATCGACGCCAACAGCAAGGTAGTCACCGTCTGTCGTCCACTCGGACGGAGCAATGATTTCCTGGGACCGCAACAATGTATAGCAAGCGATGCTGCCATCGTCTTCGTTGACGACCAATAGCTGATCTCCTTCATCGGTTGATGTTGCCTTGCGAACCGCAAGATCCGATGGAGATTTAAGTAAATGCGACGACAGTAGCGAGATCTTGGTTGTGACATAGCCTTGTACTGTGTCTGAGAATATGAACTCAGATAAAGCCTTGCCCTGACGCTGTACAAAGACCGTGGCGCCATCGACGTTAACTACCCGTATGCCAACCCTCGCTCCATTAGATGTTTGCTCCTGGACCGCTAGGTTGGACGGAGTGATAGGATCACCCAGAGTTTGCGGAATGTAGAACTCGCCGCCGGTAGTAAAGATCTGCAAATTACGACCAGCATACAAATCAACGATTGCATTGAATCGGCCAGTGTCTAGCGTTGCTTCAATCGCCGCGTCGTCAAAGTTTTCGCCTGGGTCAAAGTTAAAAAAGTTGCCTACCCGGCTGCCCCATATTGTAGATGGGCGCGATGATGCACCGCCAAAATACAACCGACCTTCGTAGAATACTGCGCTGCGCGGCCAACCCCTAGACGCTGACCAGGTATCTTCGTACCCAGTTTCCAAGTCCCAGTCGCCTGAACTGACAGCAGAGGTATCGAACAACGGCACCTCTGATATTGCTTTGACGACTGTGCCGCTAACGTAATCAATGATTCTCAGCCGCCCTTGTGGTGACACATTGATGTACTGATCGATGTGTGCAGCTAGAAATACTGAGCTGCTAGCAGTGAGCGTAATGTTGCCTGACGATGCGTCTGGAGTAATGGTTGCTGCTGGGTTGGATGAGCTGATCGTGAATGCGTGCTTAGGAACGAAATTAAAAGATAGAGTGCTGACCGTCCATGATGAGTCAGACGCGCCCCTAACAATTTTTTGTGGGGCCATCCCTTCTTGTACAACGATCAATGTGTCTGCTGACTGCGCCCAACACATTGTAGAAATAACCGAGCTGGTAATCAATGAAACGCTTAGATAGTCATTACCGCTGCCGTTGATATCCGTGATCAGCTCACCATCCTTGTAGACGTGCATTTGCTGATCCACAAAAATCAGCATATAGCTGTCATCTACTGAGAACTCAAACGGAACCATTCGCACAGCTGTCCCAGCAGCTGATGGCAGTGTTGAAATGTACTTGCTTCCATTGCGGCGAACAAAGCCGCCCTGGGGCTGCACAATGATGTTAGTGGCAGATTCTAGGCCGTTATAGTATTGCTGCAAGTCAATACGCGCACGCAGCTTTGGATCAAGCTCTCCAGAAGTAAAGTTGGTCTGAACTTGAACAACACGGCTCATCCGCGCACCGCAATCAAGGTAAAGTCTTGGAATGCCTCGTTGGAGTTGTTTGCTCCATCAATGCTAGCCGCGACCCGGAAGTATCCTCCCCGGCGATTCTCAGCAACTGTGCCAAATGCCTTTTGCTCAAAATACTGAGCCTTGGTGATCTGATCCGTTACTGTCTCAGCAATCTCTGCTGCCATTGCATATTTAAGCAACTGCACAAAGTATGTAGGCAAGGCCGACTCGCCTACTGAATTCTGATAATCAACAAAGATTGTCTCTTCGTTTGTATTCAAGCTTGTGCCAAATATCTCCCATCCGTATTGGATTGGAGCAACACTGGTTGCGCTTGTATTAAATACAGCCCTGACCCCTGACATCATGTCGCCAGGCAAGGCGTACTGATACTTCCACTCGTTTGCCGGAGTCGATGTCAGTCGGGATAGCTGCACTTTCTTAAATGACCACGACCAGGGATAGGACGCGATAATGGAATCTTTCAAATCATCATATAATCTGTCGCAGATCTGCGCTGCGTCAGTGCCGTCCGAAAACGACGAAAGAGGCGATGCCCCTAATAGAATCAATGCGTCCGAACAGATGGACAGTTTGGTATCACCTGATGCCATGCGTCACCTCATGTAGAAAAGGCTCCCCGGAGGGAGCCGATCTATTTAGTCTGCGTCAGCAACGCTGATGGCTGTACCATCAGAAACGTCGACAACTGTTCCAGTGTTTGACAACACAATGACCAGTGACGCTGTTGGTGTAGCTGAGTCACGAACGTACATCAGATCACCGACTTTCAATAAGTCAGCTGCATCATTGAAGTAGCCTGATGTGTTCACTGTGGCGATCGCATCAGCAGATGTGTATGACCACATTTGCGGAGCGTTGCCAGCTTTTGACTGGCCGCCAATTGGCTGTAAGCCGTCTACTGAATATGCCATGTTTCAGTCTCCTTATGATTCGCGGCAAGTAATGTTCACGATACCTTCGTCATCGATCGACACTGCACCAGCTGAGAACATTGAAGCAACCAGGAAACTGGTCTTTTCAGCAATGTAATCAACACGGCTGGTCTGACCCATGCCAACACCCAATCCAAGCGCATCACGATGGAATGCGTAGACTGTGCGATCGTTAGATCCGTCGATTGGCAAACCACCTTCATCACGGTCGCCAAGTGTTACCACGTTGAAACCGAGGAATGTGTTGATGTCGCCTTGGACAAGAGCCTTCACAGTGTTGAAATCAGAAGACGTGACCTCTGTTTCACCAAGCAGCGAATCCAAAGAATTTGCATGGATAACCAATACACGACCGTCAGCCGGTACGTTCTTGGCATCTAACGCCTTCTTTGCAGCGCGCATTTTGGCTACGTTCAAGTTTGAGTCTGTGCCTCCAATGTCGTTGCCGACAGTATTTGGAGAAGACGCTGCCGCTAATGCATCAAGACAAACCTGATCCATGCGACGTGCAATTGCACCTGACACAACTTGTACAAGCTCTTGGCGCTCGTTGAAGTTGATTTTTTGCTGGTTGAAAATGTCTGAGTATTCTGCCGCAATGAAGTCGGACATAGTCGCAGTGACTTGCGAATATGAGACATTCAACGGAGTTACATCAGTCTGTGGTACGCGGATAGTCGCTGTGCCTTTCCCGATCTTAGGGAATTTAACAGTCGAACCTTCGACGTTGCTACGCTCGCGTGTGAGGCCAGCCAACATACGTTGACCCTGATAGGCTTGTTTGACCTCACTGTCGAAAAGCGTAACAAAAGCGTTTGATACTTGAATCGCCATTTGTAGCTTCCTTCAATAAAAAAATAAATAAGGTTTCCAAACTCGCCACGGTTGTCCAGGGTGGGCCGTTCCTGCAAGTTACCGGCTCAGGAAAGAGTTATCGGTTAATGCAATATAACTATTTTTTAAGGTGTGTCCAATAGAGAGAAGGGCGTCGATTGACGCCCTGTAGATCAAGCTTCTCCGTGAAATTCGTAGAATTTTCGCTCGACCATGTTTGTGTATCCCATATCCTTGCCGTACTTGGGGTCACTGAGCATTGACTGGAGATCTTCCAGAGTCGTAGAGTTGCCTTCCTGGATAGAGATATCTGGGATTGAGCGCTCGCCGTATGACTCTCTGATCTTGTTCAAAGCCATGATGTAGTCTCGATTGTCAGCCTTAGACGCAATCGCATCGACTTCTTCTGATGACAAGGCACCTGAATTACCAAGCTTGGTTAGCCACTGGTTAAGACCGCCGATGATCTTATCGGCTTTCGGTCCCAGCCTAGCCATCTCAGCCTCTTTGTTAGTCTCAACCTTGTCGAGCATCTCACCGACATGATTCATGTAGATCGATGTGATCTGATCGAACTGGTCCTGGCTTAACCCACTTTCAGCGGCAAACTTACTAAAGTCATTGAGCATTGCATCGTCTTCTGCAACGCCATGATCCTTGAGGGACGCAATGTCGTAGTTCCCATCTTTAGGAGCTTTGTGCTTGCCAGCAGACATCTTGCTTCTCAGCTCTTGATAAGATTTTGCTAGCCCTTCTATATCAGGGCCATCAGTGTCTGACCAGAACTGATCTAAGCCAGTCATGAACTCAGGTATCTCTCCCCAATCCATCGACTCATCAATAGGGTCAGATGCCTCGTTGTCAATCAGGTGCGGCGCGTCATTGGGCTGCTCCTGATCTGTGTCTGATTCTAAGGCTGGGTTCAGCATTCCTTTGCTGCCTTCAGGCTGCGCTTGCTGGTCTTCGTTTTCGGTAACTAAGTTTTCAGCTGCATCACTCATGCATTTCTTCCTCGATCGATTCGTCTAATGATTTCCCGGACAATTGAGTTTTGTCCTTCGCGTGCAAACCCATGTGATGGGTCTTCTCCCGGATACCAAGAGGGTTGATCAAGTGTCGTCCCCCTCAAATACTCCAGAACTTCTTGGCCGGCCTCATTTGAAAAGCATCGAACGAAAGCCAGGTCTAGATCATCCTGGCTAATCTTCTTATCAAGTAGGTGCCGGTTATCTGATTCTCTCAGGCCGTCCCATCCTTCCATTTTAGTCACTCCTTACACTGGAGGTTCAGCTGGTAGCGCCGCTTGCTGTTGCTGCTGCGCCATCATCATTTGCTGCATCTCCATCATCATTTGCTCTTTTTGTTCAGGTGACGTCAGAAGTTTCTGAGGTACACCCATCTTTTCGGCAACATAGGTCAACATTTCTTCTTGGTTGATAGCCATTTGCCCAGCCTGACCAAACGCTTGAGCGATTTGGGCAAACTGCAACACCGAGTCCAAGTCCTCCATATTCTGAGCTTGAGCTAGTGGTGAAGTTGGTACGACCTTGACCTGGAGGCCATTGACCTTCAGCGGCAAGTCGATCACGTTCATTTGATCCATCACGACCAATACTCGGCGCACGATTGGAGTCATTGCTTCCGTGATCAATCTGCCATATGCCGAGCCTAAGTTTTGAGACAGTTCCTTCATGCGTTGCACGATCTCGGTCGCACTACGCGCTGACATATTGTCTGGCGGCAACGAATCATCGTATAGCATTTTCTTGATATTCATCACCAGGTCATTAATGACCAGCTGCGATGTATTGAAGTCTGTTGCTGCGCGTAGTGGCCGCAATGATTCACCCTGCGCTCCGCCATTTCTGGCAACAGGAATAATCGCACCCGGCGTAATTTGAATAGTTTGCGGATTCAGTACACCGTCATCAGCTGCTGTATAGACGCCCGACACAGCAAGAGAAGCGTTCTTGAGAACAAGCTCCTTGACCTTGTTGAGCGTTTTAACGTCAGGTAGTGCAGTGACTAATGGACCGCGACCATAGACCTCGCCTGGCACCTTCATGAATCGAGATACGATCCACGGCGAAATGTCCATTGTACGATAGACCAGTTCACTAGCCGCATTCTTGTCTTTGGCATGGATCAAGTGATAACAGTAGGTATCCTCATCCACGTTGAAGACCGTGGCCTCGATCAGATCGATTTCTTCATCTGGCTTTTTCTCAATGCGCTCTTGCAGCTGCGCTGGGATTTTAGCGTCTGGCCATTGCCGTTGTATCGCCTCACCCCGCAAACGCAGCTTTCTGTACACGTTATCAACCGTGCCATGCGGACCTTCTTCTAGAGCGACCAAGTATTGCGGCACAGGGATAAACCGAACCGGCACCTCTTCATCGCCTGGTTGAATCAGCATGACCGCCGTGCCAACACAGAGATCCAGCAGGAACTCCGACATCGCCAGGTCAAAGTTAGTCTGCCGGATCACATCAAACATTCGGGTGTTATAAACCTCCAAAGCTTCACGCACTTCAGCGCTGCGCTCTTTAGGAATCTCATTGCCAGGCTCTAACGTACACCACTCACGGTACGGCGGGAAAAGAGCTGACTGAATGCGGTTAGCAAACCGTTGCGTAGAGTTGATCGCCGTAGCATCAAACACCCGCGCCATCTTGTTCTGGCCGGCTGTCTTGCCTTCGTATTCACCCGAATACATATTGCGCTGAGGCAGTGCAAATTCGTAACACTCCTCGTAAATCGTGCGCCAACTTTCCTTTCTAGCATCAGCCTTTTCCTGACGCTTCATGATTTCCTGCGGGCTGATGCGTGCCATATTTAACTATCCTGTTTGTTTCGTTTTGCAAAGGCGCGAGCCTCTGCCGGTGATGAGAAGCCCCATTTCTTCAATGCTAAGGCGTAGCGTGTTGGCTTTCCCTGGTCATCTTTCATAGGATGGTTCTGATTAGCAAACCGAGCAGCGAAAGATACGCGGCGAGGGTTGTCCCCGCTAGAAACAGGACGGCGTAAGTTTCCGCCTTCCTTTGCTTTAAAGTGTCTTCGCCCCGCTTCATTCAGGCCGCCTTCAGGGTTCTGATGCTTTTTGATTGTCATACGGACCCGCCGCCGCCTAACGTGCTTGAGAGGTTGTCGTTGCGCGTTGGGGATAATAGAGAGCGGTATCCAGCAACACGACGACGCTTTGCTCTGATTTCTGCGGCAATGCGCTGCTGCTCTTGCTCTTCGGGACTGATCGTTGGCTCTGCTGGCTTTTCCGCCGTGGCCTTAGCTGTAGAGCTTGGGCGATCGTTTCCGCCACCGCCACCACTACTTTGCGCCCTGCGCTCTGATTCAGTTTGCGTGCGGACGTAGCCACCGCCGCCTTTGACATAGCCACCGCCGCCTTTGACACGGTTATCGCTACCCGCGCTTGGTGGCGCGTTGCCGTAGCCATAACCTCCCGACTGATCATTTTTAGATGAGGCGCCCTGAGATGAATCATCACCGCCCATAGGAGTAAATCGAGCTTGCGTGGTAGATGACCCGCCAGCTGCTACCTTGGCAGCTTCCGCTGCGCGCTTTTGCTGGTCTGACTTTCTTTTTGACTGCGACGGAGAATCGCCGGATGGAGAGTCTGTTGCTGACATAAGAACCTCTACTGCCCGGATAACTCGGTTGATAAACCACGCTGCGCGTCTTCTCGATCAGGCGAAAGCAAAGAGCGCGTCCCGCCTGTACGCCTTGCGCGTTGCTGGGCGGCTAGCTTGCGCTGCTCTTCGGAGCGCTCTCGCTCTGCCCTGGCTTCCGCTTTTGCATTGAGTTCTTCTTGCTTCTTTTGTGCCGCTCTTTCTTCAGCAGTTGGACCACCACCGCCGCCACCAAAAAATCCACCCATCAGTAAATCCTCGCATACATCATATAGTCATACCCTTCAGGGCCATAAGCTTTCATCAGACCCTCTTCCTGAAACTTCAAGAACTTAGCCCAATTCATCGCCCGCTTGCGCTCGACACTTACCACAATTTGGATTCTGCGTAAACCAAGCGCTGGCCCAATGCTATCAAAAAACCGACGGGCGCCTCTACACAAAAGTGTACCATGCCTGATTGATAGTCGGCCTGGGACCATCCAAGCCTCGGCATTGGTTGGCCATTTGATCTCGACTCCGAGACATAGAGCTGGCTGCATCTTGTAAAAGACCGTCCAGGCATGATCGGCGTTTGCAATCGCCTCCAGACGCGCCGGTAGATTACCCATCGCGTCAAACAGCTCTAGATCTGCCTGGCTTGGAATGATCCTCTCCATGTGCGACTCATGGAAAGGCATAAACACCAGGTCGCGCATATTGACCATCTTGGTCGCTTGTTCTGACGTCACCATATTGAAAAATCTGTCTTCGCTGTAAATTGTCCACCACGCGCTCCGGCTGCACCGTACCGCCCGCCGTAGCCCCTAGTCATGACCTTATGCTCACCGCCACCGAGCATGAGATAGCCAAACGCATCACCAACGTGTGAATGCTCATTCTTATTCGGCGCATCCCTAAATCGCTCAGTGCCACCGCCGACGGCCACGCGCTTGAAATGATAACCACCGGCTAATGATTTACGCAGACGCTGACAATCCTTGTGTATCTGCAAGCCAGCTCGGCGATCAATGTACCTGTTCATAGGCATCGCTCCCGCTTCACGGCGCACCTGGAAGTCGTTCGATGCTGTTGGTCTGGCGTTCATGCCGATCGTTCGCAGATGATCAAACGCCGTGACCTCAAAGATTTCATCACGTTTCTGTCCAGCCGGGTCACCCCAGACCAGTACATCCATCTTTGGATAGTTCGCATTGATCTCGTGCAGCAGCATTAAGCCGAACCGCTCCAGGCCCATGTCGTCGGTCACGATCTCCTTGAGTATGTTCCAGCGCCCATTAGCCAGGCGCTGACCAAAGACAGCCGCCGGAGTCAAACCAAAGTCGAGTCCAATGTGCAGCGGCAGAGAGATGTCGACCTGGAGACTGTCATCCGACATTGTCGAGTCGTCATACTCTGGCCACACTGGTCGACCTTCCTGTACATACACATATTCGCCGCCGGCATAGCAGCGAATCCAGTCTAGGTTCTTACCGCCGAGCTGCTGATCGTAGTATCCATTGGGTAGGTTGTTGATGTTCTCGGCTGTCGGGCTGACCTTCCAAAACTTACCAGCCGCCGGTACGGCAGCCGGCTCATCGGGTAATGCCTCAATGACACCGCCAGGCTGCTTGAAGAACTCCCACTTGTACTTGCCGCGCACAGGTTCCTTCTCTGCAAGCCTGAACCACCAGTGATCATCGTCCATTGGGTTGGTGTCCATCCAAATACCGCGCCAGGGACAACCGCCGTTACCTTTGGTTGGATAACGACCGACGCGGTGTGTCAATCCTTGTACGACAGCTAACGGCAGCTCTCTGGCCTCGTTCACCCAGGCACCAGTCAATTCTAGAGACAGTAGCTTCCTGACGTCCTTCGGTTGATCAAGCGCCATAAAGATCACCTCACAATTGATGCCGGCTGCGTCACCGCGACTCGGTAATTTGATGTGATGACTGATTGGTGGCGACCAGCGCATTGGACCCCAGACGTTCTCTGGGAATAACTCCAACCATGTCTTAATCGTCGTTGTACGCAGCTCAGGGTAGCTGTTTCGCACGATCACGAACCGAGAGTAGCGGATGCCGTCTTTTGGCGATGGCGGCTGTTTGACGGCGCGCAGCATGATCTCGGCAGCGCAGCCGTATGACTTACCTGATCCTACTGGCCCCATCAGGCCGCGCACAAACGAATCGTCATGCAAGAACTTCCAGGTTGTCGGCGCACCAGAAAAATCTAGATCTAGACCGCCGAGGATGTCGTCAGAAGAGGTGTTGCTGGTCTTCTTCTGCCTTCTGCTGTTGGTCGACCTCTGGCTCTGGTCCGTCGCTTTGCTCGTTCGTGCCATCTTCTAATACCTCATAGGTTGTGACCGCTGGGCCTTTCATGTTGATCCCGATCACGCTTGGCCGGGAATCGCTGTCAGAGTTTGGTTCAGTTAGTCCATGATACCTAGCTAACACGCGCAGGGCTGAAAGCTTGTCATGCATCTCGACTTCGATCGCGTTGCCATATTGGTTTGGCGTGACCCTGACCTTCTTGATTGCTTTCTGGACGTGCTTGGGGATATCAGAGCTGCGTAGCAGGGCCATGCCGCCAGACTCGGTCCATTGCAGCACGTCGGTAATGTTCGACGCAGCGATAGCGTTCAGCTCTTGTTTCACGGCCTCTTTCTCATTAGCCGACCCAAGTGCCAATGTTTTGCGGGCGTCCCGCACTGACATCTTGCTCATAACTTTTCTGCCACCTGGATAAATGGTTGATCTTTCTCTAGCTCCTTTTGGAACTCGGCCTCCTCAAGATCACTGATCATGTCGTTTATAAACCACGTCGCCTTCTTCAGATCATCTTTGCCGCCTTTCTCTTTCCAGCGCCAGAGATACTTGATCGCTGATCCTGTCTCAAAGGCTTCAGCGCCGGATAGGTTTTGCACCGCTGCTTTGATTGCGTCGATGCATTCCATGCCGTCGCGCTGGTAGTGGCTTGGATTGATTGTGTCTTTCATTTTATGTCCTCCAACGAAAACCGGAAAAATTTTGAGAGCAACCCCCCCGCCAGGCATCAGGCGCCCCGGGGGGGCATAGGTGCCTTTATTGGGCGGGCGGGGATTTTTTTTTCACAGGGCCAGGCATTGTGCAGCGCACAAGTTTTAACATAATAATGATTACGCGACATGACGCTCTCCGTAAGTCATTGATATTACTAGCCTTCTCCAACCTGTGGATAACTGTGTGCAATTATTGGACAGATTGATCATTTCTTGTACAGCCCAGACCACTTCGCAACCTGGTCGAGAGTCAATGGCGGCGTGCGTCCATTCTTCAGTGCATCCTTGGTAGCTGCAATGGCTGCATCACGCACATCATTGACCGTAACTCCTTGATTATGCAGGACTTTTGCTGCTTGATAGCTGGGTTCTGACAGCCTGGTGATGCCGCTGGTGCTTTCGATCGCTTGCTTGAATGCGTGTGCTAGTAACTGGTAGCTCTTGTTTTCATCCCCCAGACCCCCTGTTCTCTTTTGTGCGACATCAGGCAGCGCAACATCCATTGCGGCTCGGTCATCAACGATCGCTGCAACAGGTGACATGAACTGCTCCTTGGTTGGCAGTAGATCGTTGCCATTGAACAGCACCTGGTATCTGTTGGTCATCCTGACGCCTTTCTTCTTGACGCCCTTTGGATAGTCCTTAGCCTCTAGTCTTCTGACATAGCCAGCCTTGACTAATCTAGTGATGTGCCGTGACACAGTCTCTCTCGCCACACTCAGGTGACGACCAAGAGTCAGCAGAGACGGAAAGCAAATGCCATGACCATTGGTGTGGATACACAGAGCAGCTAACACCTTGAGTGATGTTGGGTGCAGTGAGTCATCTTGCACGGCTCGTGCAGGAATGATTGAGTACACCCTGGTGTTTGGCTTTTCCTTTGGGTAGTCCTTTACCCTCATCGTGTTAGAAAGGGACTTCGTCATCTAACTGCTCCGAGTTGTGCTTGAATTGTATGTTCTTAACTGTGGCGCCAGGAAACGCAGCCTTGATGCCATCAGCATCGGTCACACTGCCAGCCTCTATGATCCTGACGATCTCATCCAGCTGATAAACGACCGGGTCTTTTCCCTTCATCAGTGGAATGACCCGCTGCATATCCATGTGGTCCGACACAAAGTAATAGTTTCTCTTGTTGATCCTAGCCTGAAGATAGAACACGTCGTCTGGCTTGTTGTTGCCACTGATCTCTGCGTCGATAGCGTGCAGCCCTTTCACAAGGTTCGCACACATATCAACAACCACTCCCGCTTCACGGGAACGTATCGCATCAAGATACCGTCTCCTAGCTGACTGATACTTCTGTGCTAACTCAGGCGATGCCATGCTATGCCAAGTGTACCAACCCCACTTCTTATTCATCCTCTCTTCAGCTGCAATAAAAGACTGCTGGGCTGCATCCCAAGGCTCGACTCCAGGATGAATGTTTGTCTGTTTTCTATAAGCCATTTTCTACCCCTCTAACTCCGCACCAAAAAGCGCACGCACCGCACGCACCCTACTGTGGGGTGCTGTGCGTGCTATGTGTCCGAGTGCGTGCTGTTTATGTGCGCTTGATGTGCGCTTAACGCTACAAGCCAGTAACCACGGGGCTTTCAGCATCCGCACATCAATGTGCGCTTCAATGTGCGCCATGTGCGCCCCCGATAATTGTCTCGTCTTTGAATCGCAGCTCTTTTCCGCCATGTGCGGACACTAAATTGCCACTATCGATCAGTGAATTGAGCGCTCTCAGCCATGCCATTCTGCGTCTCTTTTTAGCCTTCTCATCGTCTCCATGAACGCCACCTTCATTCTCCAACCAGTACACAAATGAGTCCTTGGCGATGCTCTGATTGACCACCCCATTCTCTATTGCGTCGCGGCAACAGTTCATTGCCTTCAGCTGCTTCTCATTAAGAGTCGACCCACTGGTAAACGACGCTGCATCCTCCTTCTCCAGGTACACGCTAGTTTGTGTTCCGAAAGTGCCAGTCTCTGCCTGTGTCATCTTGAAGTACAAGTCATCGACCGGCTCTGCATCCTTTTGCTTGTCGTTATAGATCTTCACCACCGAGTTCTCGTCCTTGGTGATCTGTAGGCTGGTATCGACAGCACCCATCAACGCTGTGCTGCCTCTCATGCCCCTGGCTGCGTCCTTGCCGCTGTGGTGCAGTCCCAGTAGCGCACACTGATACTCTTCCTTGAGCCGATCACAAGCCTTCACAAAGCGCCCCATGTCAGTCGCACTATTCTCATCGGCGCCAAGCAATGCCCTGGCGACTGTGTCCACAACAATCAGACTGAAACCCCCAGCTCGCTCTTCAAGCTGCTGGAGAGTCACGCTCAACTTCTCGACCTCTACTGGACTCGCAAAGTTAACCGCAGTCGGCAGGACATAAAACGGCAGATCGTCTGGGTTGATCCCGTTGCCACGGTGATCGACCCACGCATTGATTCGCTTGCCAAGTCCGCCAACGCCCTCTCCTGCAATGTACAAGACAGCGCCTTGCTTGGTTGCCATGCCATGAAAATCAATGCCGCTAGCAATACTGAGCGCCAGATCGAGAGCCAGGAATGTCTTACCGCATCCAGGTGCGCCGTACATCACAGCAAAACCAGACTTAGTCAGCAGCCCCTCAACCAAGAACACGATCGGTGGCATAGCCATCAGCTCGCTTGCCTTCATGGTCTGGAAGATCTCAGGCTTCTCTTCTACGATCTCGCCTGGGTCTGCCAGCTGCTCTTCAATCAGTTGCGACTTCTTAACCAAGGCAAACAGCTGGTCTTTGGTCTTGCCGGTGTTCAGCCAGTCAACGATGTCGCCCTTGGCCGGTAGCTGGTCGGATAGATCCAATAGCCTCACCTCTTTGGCGACGCCTACCAATGTGTTGACTACCTTTGCGCCGTGCTTCACACCGACTTCATCATTGTCAGGCATGACGACAACACGGCGACCCTTCAGCCACTTGGCGTGTTCGTCGCCCCATTGACCTGAACCACCGTTATTTGTAGTTGCCAGAAGTCCGATCTCATTGAGCTTGTCGGCAGCCTTCTCGCCCTCCACAACAAATACAATCCGTTCTTTGTGATGAATGACGGCGGGTAAATTATACGGAATCCTTTCGATTCCCTTGAGGTTTTTGATCCAGCCGCCTTGACCGTCTGGCCGCTGCTGACGGAATGTTTTCTTTCCATCCGCAAAGTCGGTACGCACCACCTGGTACTCCAGGACGCCGTGATCTCCAACATAGTCATAAACCGTAGTGACATCGCGCTCCCTCTTCTCAAACTGTGGATCTTTGTCCATGCCAAACTCATTCTCTAGCGCGTCGGCTATGTTGCCGTTGATTTGTGGTCTGGCAAGCTTGAATAGATCAACGAAACCACCAGACTCGCCTGTCTCGTGGTCATAGAATGTGCCTTTCTCTGTATCGACGCTCTTTGATCCTTGGCTGCCGAACCTCAGCTCGTTGCCGTGGGACAGCCTCTTGTTTGGGTCGCCCCAAATCTCTTGGGCAATGACGCCAATGTTTTCTGCGTACTTATTCATGTAACACCCCAAAAAAAAGCCCCCCGTAGGGGGCAAACATCAGAACTTCCAATCTTCATCCGAGGAAGAATCAGCCTGGGGTGCTGGCTGAGGAGGTTCTGGAGCTGGTTCTGGAGCTGCTGGTGCAGCCTCCTGTTGATCGGCTGGCTTGTCCTTCCATCCTTTCAACTCAAACTCCGGCACACGGGTAGTGCCTTTGCCGATCGCCACGGCCTTGGCTCCATTAAAGGAAACCATTGCCATCTTGTCAGCGTTACTTGCTGCGCCGTTATGGATTGCCGGCCACACTGCTTCAAGCCCCATCTTGGGACCGCTGCCAGTGCTGGTCCATTCACGCCATCCGGCGTTAGGGATAAAGACCATGACACTAAATCCGCGCTTGAAGTCTGGGTCTGGCTGACGTGACTTGACGCCGGGTCTTTCGTCCCATTGCCACTCAGGTGCCTGGCCCTCGCTGATCTTGCCCCAGCCTGTCTTTAGGCTTGCGGGGTCCACTCCCATTCCCTTGAACTCGATCTCTTCGCCATCCACATACCATGCGTTCACTGATGGCTTGAAGCGGAAATACTCCGCTGTTGAATCGTTAAGTCCTAGCATTACTCTTCTCCTACTTCTCTGACTATGCCGCACCACAGCTCAAAGCTAATTTGCGCGACGCTATTGATGTCATGCTGCTCATAGCAGTCATGACCAGGGCCAACCCAGTTGATGTACACCTGGATTGGCTTCCTGTCTTGTTTGACAATCAGGACTGGGCGCAGCTGACGGAGACTTGCCTGAGCTGCTGTCTGTAACCAGAACGCCTTGATGTCGCCTGGCTTCACTACAGCGTACCGCTTGCACTCAATAGACCAACCAGGCACGCCGGACAAATCGTCCCCGCCTTGCTGGTATTGCTCTAGGTTTCTTTTTGCGGCGTACCCAAGATGGTCCCGGATTAGGGCTGCAACCTCTCTCTCAAATGCTGCGCCCTTGTTCCTCGATGCTGCTCCCATTTGACTCCCTGAATGTCAATGTTTTGCAAACTCTAGAGCGGTCGTTGACAACAAGCAATCAACAAAAGCTTGCATTGTGCGGAACTTATGGTCTAACCTGTACTTGTCGATGAGGGAAACAAGAGGAGATTCGACATGACACATTTATCTTATAACGGCGTTTGTGAAAATCGTTCTTTCAATCAGTGGTGCGCTGACAATGGCGTTGAGGTTGTGACTGCCTGGGATGCCGGGATGTACGGCAACATCACCTACAAGGTGCGCGTTGCTGGCAAATTGTTGCTTGCTTCTGCCTACCAGTCTCAGCATGGCAACTTTACTTTCGACGTGAACACCGAGTCGCGTGAAGCTGCCACTGAGAATGCGTGTTGCACATTGCGTGTTGGTCAGGTCCGCGTTAAGTCAGGCGACACGATCAATGAGCCAGATGGTCGCGTAATTACTGTCGGTAAATTTATCGGAAACGAATGGCAAGCTTGGGATCAAGATGGCAAGCCTGTCTGGAATTATAGACGTTTTGTCCACCCGGAGGCCGCGTAATGCATCATCAAGAATTCGTTGGAAAAAAAGTGATCGGTCGCTGGGGTGCGATGCACCCTGAGTCTTTCGGTGAGGTGGTGCTTGCTGGCACCATCGGTGTCTTCATACGCTGGGACGATATCCCTGAGAGTTTCGTGCCTTACTTTGAGCTGCGTAACGATTACGCGGAGCCTGTCGGCAGCCCTGTGGGTGTGTATGTTCACGTTGAGGATTATGTGTAATGGAGCTGCATATCGGAGCAACAATCTCACTGGCCGGCGGCAAGATCGTCGGCACAGTCCTGTCGTACCGTGGCCGTATCGTCACGATCCGCACGCCTGACGGCGATAAAAAGCGCATTGAAAAGCGCCTGATCGAAACAATCATGGAGTCATTTGTATGAGTGAATGGTTTGCAATCGCGGTGTTATTCATCGTGACCTATGGCGTGGCAATCGCCGTGTCTGTTGTAGCCGATAAGCTACTACGCCGTTTCTTTGGACGCGGCATCTGGCCAAAGGATTACTTCAAATGATCAAGATCTATTACCAGCGCGTCGAGTTTGAGGGGAATGAATACGACATTCGATTCAGCGAAACGTCGCTCAACGACACTGAAGAAATGCCTGGCATGGAGCTGCTCGATGTCGATGGCATGGAGTCATACAGCGTACCGGCGCGTATCTGGGAGTTCTGCCAAGCGCAGATGGATACCAAGGTCGCACTAACAGATGAGGATTTATACAGATGGTAGGCAAAGTCACCACAATCCAGAAGATGAGCGCGAGCCGTCTTCCAAATATCATGGGCTTCAGCCCCTGGTCCACGCCAAACGATGAGCTGGACACAACGATCCGCGCTCGCAAAGAAGGTGTGCATCACTATGAGATTCAGGTCGGCGAGGCAGCTGACTGGGGCAATGAGTTTGAAGATCAAATTATACGCACCGCTGCACGGCGCCTCGGTCTGAAGAAATTGAAGCTCGATTACCCAGAAGCTTACAACTACAAGGATCTGCTCCAGGCGTCCTTGGATGGCGGCGCGATCGCTGATGGCCTGGTGATCAACACAGACGTCGCTAATAACATTTATGTTATGAATCAGGAAGGCACGATCACGTTGGATGGCAAAGGTGTGCTGGAAGCCAAGCTCACTCGCGTCGCACCCAGTGACGTACCAGCTGCATACCGTGGACCGATTCAACTACAAGGTCAGATGCTCTGCACCGGCGCGCAGTGGGGTGTGATCGCAACGCTGTACCAGGGGGTGAACCTGTACATCTATGTGTACAAGGCCGATGCAGAAATGCAGCAAAAAATCATTATGGCTTGTTCTGACTTTGAGCGGCGTGTGCGTGATGAGGATTGGTATCCGGCGATGAGTGCAGCTGAGGCAGCTGACATGAAAGGCGACGTACCTGAAGACGTCGAGATGGATGCCGACAATGATCTACAGGAAAAGATCGAGCGGTTAGCACATTTGCGAACCGAGCTGAAAGCCTATGATGGGTTGGTCACTGATCTTCAACTCGACATCATGAACGACATGAAAGAGAAGGACGCAAACATCTGTAACGCTGGACGCTACAAGATCACCTGGCCGCTGCGTCGGATCAAAGCCAAGCCGGCGCAAACCAAAGAGATCCCTGCTGTTGAAGAGCGCTGGGAAAGAGCTAAGACGCTGAAAGTGGAGGAGTTATGATTAAATTTATTTTGCTAGAGGGGCATCATTTGACCCCGATCGAAAACATTAAAAACTGCCGCAGATCTTTACAAGATGATTGGTATCTTGATGAAAATGGTAAAAACAGGCAGTGGTTTTGTGAGTTAACCAGTATTCAGTTTGACGATGAAGGGGTGATGTGCAGCAAACTCGTTTTTCACCATGTCTTCGATGACTTTATCAAGGCGATTGAGGAAGGTATGAAGTCAGACGACCCGATTATCAAGCCGCGAACAGCCACGAAAGACGACTGGTACTAGGAGGTAATTATGATTGGTTTTTGGCCGACGCCATGCTTGTCCAGACACTATAACTATGAGATTCCAATGAGAGAGTATTATCTTGAGGAGTCATTGTGCGGAGTTCGCGGACCAGCTTATGCAAATCGATTTTATCTAAGGCTAGATGGATGGCCGAGCTGCTTAAATGACCCAGATAAATTTTACGGTACATGGGATGAAGGCATGGACTGCCGCAAACAGAAGGCTGTCATGTCAGTGGGGAACTTTGTATGACGGAGTTTGAGATTGAAACCATCGTGGCGATGTACAAGAACGGCGACTCATATGCCGCCATTTGCAGAGCTGTCAAAAAAAGTGAGTACCTTGTGAAGCAATGGATCAAGAAGAACCGTGGTGAATACGGGCTTGAGAGGCGCAGGAACCTGGCTGACAACCTGAACAACACGCTGTCATCATCTGCCTGGGATGATAGCAAGTGGAATCTACAGCTAGGCATCGAGCTAATCAAAAGGAAGTGGGCATGACAGACAATCCGTATTGGCAGAACCACAACCACCGGCGTCTCGATCCAGAAGACGTGCTGCTGATTCGTCAGCTGCATGATGAAGGGCTGAGCCAGATAGAAATTGCAGAAAAATTTGAAGTCACCAAGTCTCACGTCAGTAAGATCGTGACCAGGAAAGTGTGGAGGCACCTGTGAAAATAACGATTGAGATTGAAGGCAAGCCAGAAGAGTTCCAAGAAGTCTTTGTGCCGTCAGACAAGCAGACTGAGTTCATGAACATGACTTACGACGCATACTGTGAGGCATTGAGAACATTTATCTGGGACAACATTGACCCGCACAAATTTATTAGGGGGAAGAATGACAAGTAAAGATCAAGCAGCTCTGGAGTTCATCAAGACGTACATCGATTCCAAGGGGTACGCACCAAACTTTGCAGAGATCATGGAAGCAGTTGGCGAGAGATCAAAGGCCGGTATCTCTAGGTCACTGGAGCGGCTAGAGAGCAACAAGTTGATTGCGCGTAGTGCTGGTGTTGCTCGCTCAATTCGCGTGCTAGAATCAAGTTACTAGCGCTCCTCACTCCCGCTAGTTTCCCTCAGCCGGTTCAAGCTAACCGGCACCCCTCAGCCCCTCTTCGGAGGGGCTTCTTTTATTAGGCGCATCTGAATCTTTGATTGTTTATCCTGGTTGAACCTCGCTGCCTTGCGCCGGTTCTGTCTCTTGGTGAGGATCTGTACATTGCCAGGCACGTCGAGGCCGCAGACCTGAGCATGGATCAAAGGGATGATGTGATCGATCTCGTGCTTCACACCAGTATCGATAGATAGCAGCTGTGCCTCAAGTCGTAGCCGCCGTAATTCCTTAACGCCTTGACTGGTTGCGACTCTTGCGTTTCTCTCAAAATATCTGCGACGCGCAACGCCTTGCTTGTGGTTTGCTGATTGAGCATAGCGCTTGGCTCTGTCTCTTTTATACTGGCGGTAGGCTTCGTCTCCGTAGTCTTGCCAGTAGCCTTGCTTCGTTCGCTCTCGATTGCGTATGCGTAGACATTCGCGGCAGTTCTTGTTCTTAGCGAATCGCTCCGACAGATGACCATACTTGCATGGCTTGCCGGTGAAATAGTAAGTAACACCTTGCCTAAGCGCCTCTGCCTGGGACGCCGGAAATTTCTTTTTCTCCATTGTCCCGTCTCATTCAGTAAGACCAGATAGTCGGTCGGGGGAATCCGTCGTCAGTTTCGAGATCATCTAGGTGCAGGAACCTAGAACCGTAGGAACCTTTCTGTGCAATCCCTACGCCGGTGAAGCCATGCCCTAGTGCTACACACAGCAGCTTGTAGGCATCTTCGCCATAAATGGCGACGTCTGCTGCATGACCAGTTGTATGCGCTCCAGGCTTTGACTTCCTTGCCTCGATCGGATGATGCGGGCAGCGGTATCCTGAAGTGATCACCATTGGCTGACCCCAATCGGCGCGCAAGCTGGTCAGCTTCTCCATGAAGTCAGGGTCCATGCCGTCTTCGTTGCAGCCACATTGGCAGCGCATCTCATCTTGTGTGAAGTAGGGTGACTCCCAGCTCACGACTCATCCTTCTTGGGCTTGAACGGACCTTTGCCGGCCTTCATCTGAGCATAGACCTTTGCGTTGATAGTGCTTTTCTTTTTGGACCGTGACTTGCCGGCTGCCTTACGCTTATTCATGTTTTCATACAGACTCATTTTGATTTCCTCTTATCCATAAATCCTTCGACAGCACCGCCGCCAAAATAAAAACCCAAGATGATTAGCATTGCGTAGTTGATACTAAATTGCTCCATGACCTTGGTCACTGCGTCTGGGTCGCCTTGTCCTGAGATCGTCATGCCGAGGACCAGGACATAGCTGCTCAGAAATGTCAGGCCAAACATTAACGCCAGGTAACGCTGCGCCAATTTGAATGGAGCGTATGCGGACAACAGGTCCGTCTTTGCCTTGGCCTTTGCCTGGATCTCTTCCTCTGTGCTGGTGTGCATTGAGTCGATAAGGTCCATCCCTTTCGAGATGACGTCCCCTGATCCCAGCATCTTGCTGATGACACTGAACATTATGTGCCTCCTATATTGTGATCTGTCTGTATGCAGATCGAGTCGTAGTTAATCTTGGGTTGCGGTGCAGTTGCCATGAAAAAATCTCTGGCCTCAAAGCAGTCCTCCATTGTCGGGTACACACCTTGCGGACCAACAATATATCTGTCCGCCTCCAATAAGATAACGAACAGAAACCACATCTTACAGATCCTCTTCCATTAATACTGCATTGAGATAGATCGATAACTCGTTCTCGCTGCTGCTGCTCTTTGCCTCGATGGTAAAGTCAGTCTTTGGCGGCACTCTGAATGGGCGCACCAGACTGTAGTTCACATTGGTGGCAAAGGTTGCTTCCCAAAATCTGACCTGTCGGCCAGTGCTGCTGCGAGTCAACGCCCTACTAAATAGATACTTATTTGGATTGACTGTGCCTGACGTGAACTGTGCAGTGAATATGTACAGTGAGTGGTCGGCTGGCACTGTATAGATTAAGCCTTGGTCACTGCCTAGTTCCGCCTCAATGTATGCGTGTACTGTGGCATTGTTTGTGATTGAAATGGCGCCAGCGTTAGTGCCAGACAGAATGACTGCCGAGTTGATTCGGTAGAACTGGATATTGGATGCGACTGGTGTTGTGCCTGATAGTGTCACGATGTCGTTGATAACTTCGTAATCGGTATTGAGTCCTTGGATCAAGATCGACATGGTGTCGGCAGCAGAGGTCGACACGCAGCTCAGTGTCACCATCTCAGATGGGAACTGGTAGACACCGCCGCCGTTGTTGAACACAGTTTCATATATTGTGCCGATGGTGCGATTGAATCCAAACAAATCGACAGCTTGTGCGCTGGAGTCTCGACGGTGTGCGATTTCTAGCATCGCGTCCGGGGACGTAATTGCTGAATTAAAATATCCCATTAGTTACTTGCCTCACTGATTGCCCAGAGAAACGCTGCAATGACAGCGAGCGTTGTCAGTACACCACCGACAATGATGGCGATGTCGATGTACAGTTTCTTCTTGCGCTGCGCTTCACGCACCTGTGCGATCTTGGCTTGCTTCTCTTGCTCGCGTCGATCCTGAACGAACTTTTCGTATGCGTTCCAGTGGCCGGTCCACATCAGCATCTCTTTGATCTCGGCCCACTTCTGATCCAGCTCAACCTTGGCAGCGTAGAGTTCCAAATCAGATTTCTCTGGGCTGTCACCGGCTGACTTCTCGACAGCTTGCTTGGCTGACAGCATCTTGCCGATGCCAGCAAAGATCTCTGAGATCTCACCAGCATTTTGAGCAGCGGTTTTGACAACGGCATAGCTCGCATTGAAGGCGGCGATTGCCGTTAAGGGGTCCATAGCTACCCTGCAAACAATCGTTTGATGGCGAGCGTGACTACCGACCCAAGAACTCCGGCTGACATCACGATCACCCACAAGCCACCTTTGCCTTGGTTGATTGCGGCGTTCACCTTGGTCATTTCTTCACGCAAGAGATGGATCTCTTTCATCAGGTTCTTTACGTCTGCTTGCAGCGCACCGAAATCTTTTGGATCAATCTCTTGGCTCATCGTCTTACTCCGGCGCATCCTGAATCACCAACTCACCCGCCTCAACCTGACGCATGATTTCTGCGTAGTGGCGGTTTGCGGGGTCTAGTGGGACACCTAAAGATTGCCCATCAATAGTAGCCATAATTGCTGAGTTTTCTTGTGTATACGGGTCAACTACATATTGCGCTGAAGTAATGTTCATCTGTTCCATTTATAACTCCGCATCCGCTGTATATGAGTTAATGAATGTTGTACGGTTCCAAGTAAAATCAACGGGGCTAGAAGTGTTAATGGTTCCGCCTGTGTCACTTGTTGTTACCGTTGGGTTGGCTCGCATAGTTGTTGGAAATGAAAACCTAGCATCGTTTCCGCCAAAGTTATTTGCGTATCCATAATGGTTAGCGCAGGTAGTCGAGATATAATAGCGTCTGCAAAGTTGAAGCTCCTCACCAAAACTGCGGTGTTCAAATGGTGTGGCAACAGAGCCGACTTCTAGTTGGACTCCGGTGATTGCTACATAGTCATTAGTTGATCCACCAAGACCCGGTATGTCTGAAGTTACCCAGTTAGTAGCATCGGCATTTTGCCAAGCTGATGTATTATAAGTACCACTAGTAAATCCACTTGCGGCACCAAAATAAAATATTAACTGGAAGTCTCTAGTATTAGAGTTGTTGAAATTGTAAGAGGTATCTCCTGCTATTGTAGCTGTTTTATATTCCCAAGTGTCTGCGGCATTGATTGTGTAACTTGCTGATACGCTACGCTCTTGTGTTGTATTTTGGTTGTAAAAAACAACTGAGTAAGTGCCTGTTTGATTGGACTTAACCCAAAACGACAATGTAATAGCTTTTGCGTCTGATGTACCGTAAGCCAAACTTTGCAAATCTTGACCTTCAAGGCGTGTGCGTAATGAGATTTCATCCGCATTAGATGTACCCGCAGAAGTACAATCCATTTTGAATGAATATGCAAACCCAGATGGTGCATCAGTTGACTGGCTTAATGTCCATGTTCCTGTGTCTGTCTGAGAAGTCCATCTATCACAAGCGTAGTAACCATCAGTAGTAGTTACACCTGTCGCACTCGTCCCACGCTGTGCCACCTGCATCGCACCGTTGATAATCAGGTTGCGTCTACCTAACGATGGTGACGCTGTGGTGACTACCGTACCTGTCTCAGCAGGGACACTCAGGTTTCCTGTGCCGTCAGCTTTCTTGATTGTGTTGACTAAGAGTTCGCTCATGATCCTACTCCGTACACCAATACAGTCCCACTTAGAGTCCCTGAACTAGCACTAATTTTCATGTACTTGACAACCCCTGTGGTTTGACTTCTAAACCCAATATTATAGAAGTAGCTGTGTAGATCACCACCGTGTCCGTAATGTGATTGTCCAAACCCGCCGTAACCTCTAGTGTTATTAGTAGTTAGATTATCCGCCATAAGTGAAAAATTGCAGTTGTCTGTTGCTTCATTTCCCATATTAGTAGCAACCATGACTACATCGTCATTTGAACCCGATCCTCCCGCACCGTCTTCAATCCTGTTATAACTGAAAGATGATTGTAAGCCACCGTCTGCTGAGAAGTTTGAAGTAGAAAACTCTATAAACACCTCATCAGACGCCGTACCTACCACAAGGTTTTGACCGATAATTTCGTATGACTGGTATCCAGTGGGTAGTTCAATTACTGTTCCAGTGGATACAGATGTCGATGACAATAGCGGTTTACCCAAGAGAGACGCAGGGATTGTTCCAGTTAAATTGCCCGCAGGTATATCACTCGCACTCGTCAACACCGTCCCCGCCTCATCAGGCAACGATAAAACTCTGTCAGTGTTTGAATTTGGGGCTTGTATTGTAAAAGTCCCTGTTCCGGAAGCGTTACCGGAAATCGCCACTTTAGAC
>Ga0209138_1000570_pt1 | contig 35448 bp, 25 predicted proteins | sample SaaInl3SG_22_DNA_FD_184645 | JGI IMG/M metagenome (GOLD analysis project Ga0209138, IMG submission 184645) | Marine microbial communities from expanding oxygen minimum zones in the Saanich Inlet - ESP_153SG_22_DNA (SPAdes) (version 2) | ecosystem: Environmental > Aquatic > Marine > Intertidal...
AGTGCAGTCACCGCCACACACGCCAAGCGCGTCAAGCTGGTTGCCGTCGCAGTCGCAGTCGCCAGCAGGGATGCCGTCGCCGCCGCACACGCCGCACTCGTCGGTGTACAAGCATGAGCCGTTGTCCAATGTTGCTTCTGCATTGTAGTTGCACGCCGCAGCGTCGGTGCAACCTTCCACGTCACCTCCACCTTGAGGGAAGGTGCCTACGCCGCTGAACGCGACACTGAGCTGTTGTTGGTCAGAACCCACACCGAGTGGGAAGACCTGGTAGTTCATTTGGCCAGAGATGTCGCCTGCCGTGGTTACCTGCATGATCAGCACCCGCAAGTCTGCATCCGGAAGGCCGTTGGCTGCCGTGTTCAAGATGTACCATGAAGCACCCGTGAGCGTCGTGCTTTCGAGGTTCGTGGCGCCGGGCGTCAAGAAGTAAGGCGTGACAGGCTGGTTGCTGTCCTCCACGACCGAAGGATCTGCTGCACCCGCAAGGCCAGAAGTGGAAGCCGGACCGGTCAATCCAATGGTGGCGTACGTGTCGTCCGCCATGTCTGGGAACACGCCCAAGAACGCCGGATTGATGCCTGAAGCGTTCCACGAGGAGTTGAAGGCGCTGTTGAATGCGCCCGAAGGAGTGCTGATCAACAAGTGCGTTTGGTCGTTGCCAAACACCGCGCTCATGCGGTCGGTTGGGTCCTGCATGTCGACATAAAAACGGTAGACCGTGCCTCCTGCTCCTACAGCTGGGGATGATTCTACCGTCAAAGTGTATTGAGAATAGGCTGAGTTCTCTGAAGACAATACGCTGCAACACAGCAAGGCTACGTAGAGGGGACGCAAACAATTCATGTCTTGAATTTTGACAATTAATAGGGCTGTAAGATAGCCAAACAAGAGTACTTACTCGACTAATCGGAAATAAACTACGACGAAAATCAACGAACCGACTTCTCGACCAAACGTCAACCACATGCATCGAAGACCATCCCTTGCCACATCACGGTCAGGGATCCACACCTAACTTTGAATCGCAAAACAAGCTTCAGTCCATTTCGTCGCTCACGCCATTGATCAATCCTAGAAATGTGATTTCCAACATGATGCATAGGCAAGTCAAGATCGTCTGCAGGCATGCCCTTTTCGCAGTCATCGTCCATGCGCTTGCAAGCCACACGGCTCTGAGCCAAGTCAATTTTCCTGAAATTCCGGACGAAGTCAGCATTCATGAAATGCCCGTGCGGAATGGCCTGGAGCCCATTCCCCCTCAACCCTTGTATCACGCACCAAGCGCTTGGGCCTTTCTGCCAGGGTCACTCCTCGATTCGAATATGACGAGGTCAACGTTGAACCTTGAAGCACCACCCTTGCCTAAAGGACGTCGCTCCAGGGATTTGGTGCCACTCGACGAAGCCGATCAGGCGGATGTGTTTTACATCCATCCTACCATGCTTCTGGAAGGATCAGATTGGAACGCTGACATCAACGATTCATGGATGAATGTGCAAGTGGAAAAGTGGCCTTTGCGTCATCAAGCGTCGGCATTTTCAGGGGTTGGTCGTGTTTTTGCGCCTCGCTACCGCCAAGCCCACATTCGCATTTTTGAACTCGGCGATTCGCTCAGCTGGGCCGCTGCAGCTGTAGCATACAGTGATGTGAAACGTGCATTTCAACATTATTTGGAACATTGGAATCAAGGACGTCCCATCGTTCTTGCCGGACACAGCCAAGGTTCGTTCCACGGAAGAACCTTGTTGCAAGATTTTTTCGAGGGGACCAAACTCCAAGATCAATTGGTGGCGGCCTACTTCCCCGGGATGGACATGTACCCGGACGATTTTGAAGCCATCAAAGCGTGCGATTCGCCCCACGAAACAGGGTGTCTATGCACGTGGATGACCTACGGCAAAGGCTATTTGCCTCCATGGATCATGGAAAAAATCGATGCAAGGCAAGAGGAGTCCTTGATCTGTGTTCATCCTGTGACGTGGACGACCAAATTGGAAAGCCATGGTAGAGACGGACACCTGGGGGTTGTCAGGCCCACTTTTCGGCTGTCTCGAACCAGGGCCATATCCGCGGAGATTCAACCAGAGGGCGTGCTCTGGATCCACGCCCCACATGTCCTGGGTGGCCGAATGCTTCAGCGGGAAAATTGGCATTCTGGCGACATCAATTTGTTTTGGGCCAACATCTATGAAAATGCGCAATTGCGCACCATGCAATGGCATAAGGACCGTCCCTAATGCTGCCGCAGGTCTCTTTTTTGCAGCGCGCAAAGAAAGCGACACCTGCTCGGAGGACGGCTTTTGTACCTTTAGATGAAACGAATTCGCCATGCGTCATTTGATTCTCCTCGCGCTCACTTTTGCTGCGCACACCCTTGGCACAAGCCAAGAACGACCTGAACGGCAGTTGTTCTCCAAAACCAAATCGCCTGCAGCAGCTGCCACGCGAACCGCAGAGGACACCCGCGGACTGCACATGGACGTCTCCCAATTCCAAAGGATTCACGATTTCCGTAATGAGACAATGTCCTTGGAATTTGATCTGCCGGGTCACGGTGTTGCGCAGGTCGATCTGAGCCAATTCTGCAACCTGAGCGACGACTTCACGATTGCTCGCACCACCGCAGAAGGCACCCGGGAAGAGCATTATGTGCCAACGCTCGTGACCTACGAAGTGGTGTCGGCCACAACCTCCCGAGGATTCTCCGAAGACGTTTCTGGAACGTTTGTGTTCTTCAAGAATCACATTCAGGCCACGATGTACGTCGCAGGGGTGCAGTGGGAAATCCGTCCGGCTTCAAGCGATGCACATCAAAGCGCGAAGGTGGAAGTCGAATACCTCCTCTTTGACATCAACAAAAGCGTGGCGGAGAATGGATTTACGTGCGCCGTCGAAGACCGCGAGCAAGCCATCGACCGTCCTCAGGTGAACAGCCAGCGCAGCTTGGTTCCGCAGTGCGTGGAAATCGGGCTCGACATTGACAACTACACGTACAACACCTTTGCAGACTGCTACGGCGCCATCGATTGGGCCTTGGGTGTGCTCGCCGGTGTCGATCAGATTTACCGCAACGAACTCAACGACCTGATCACGTTGCAAGCCTCTTACGTCAACGTTTGGGAGGTTGCTGAGCCTTGGGCGAACACCGTGAACAATGCAGGCACGATGCTGGACGAATTCAGGTTCGAGTGGAGTGCTGCCAACCCTGTGCTTGCTTCGGCGAACTGGGATTTGGTGCACCTCATGACCAAACGCCCTGACTCAGGCACCGGAGGGATTGCATACCTGAGCGTAGTGTGTAACTCAAACTACGGGTTTGGGTTCAGTGCGGGCATGACCAACCAAAGCAACTTTGACCCGCTCCCCTCCTACGCTTGGAACCTCGACGTGGTCTCCCACGAGCTGGGTCACAACTTTGGCGCCAACCACACCCACTGGTGCGGTTGGCCAGGTGGGCCGGATCACCCCAGTGGTTCAGCTGGCGGCCCCATCGACAACTGTTACGGTGCCGAAGGGGGATGTGCTGACGGTCCTTCAACGAGTGCGGGAACCATCATGAGCTACTGCCACCTCAACGTGGGCAAGGTTCTTCAATTCCACCCTGTGGTGGAACAATCTGCCCTTTTTCCTACGATTCAATCTCAAGGCTACTGCCACGGCGATTGTGCTGCCATTGTCACGTCATGCGGCTCCTACGGATGCACCGACCCCACGGCCTGCAACTACAACCCCGACGCCGTTCAAGACGACGGTTCTTGTGGAGTCATTGACGTTTGTGGCGAGTGTGCTGGCGGAGGCGCGAGCTGCACAGGCTGCACCGACCCTCTGGCTTGCAACTACTTCGCGGACGCCATCTTCGACGACGGCTCCTGCACCTATCCCCCTGCAGGATACCCTTGCGACTGCGTGACGGACATCGCTCATGTGGCCGCGCTCGGCGCGAGTCAAGCCTCGGCGAACAGCGTCGCGGGCACGGGAACGCTGACCACAGCGGACATCACCTTGGTTTGGACCAACACGGCCGGCGATGGCAGCTGGGCGGGAGACTTGCTCCTTGAGATTGGCGCTCCAGACGGATCGTGCATTGGCGTTGGAGGATACGACGTGGGCACCGGTTGTTCGCTGGGGTCGTTGGCATGGCCGACCACTTGGAATGTCTCTGCTTCAGGAACGTACACGCACACCGTCGACCTGACATCTTTTAGCATGACGGGAGATGGCGATTGGACCATCAACTTGATCAACGGTTGGGCCAGCTCGGGTGGCGTGAACTACGACATCGCCGTTTCGTTGAATGGCGTGTGTTCAGGTGAGCCCGCCTTTGGGGGCTGCACCGACCCTGAAGCCTGCAACTACGACGCAACGGCAACGTTGGACGACGGGTCGTGCAATCTTGGCACCATGGCCTACTTCGACAGCGACGGAGACGGTTACGGGCAATATTTCGCGCAATACTTCTGCGGCTCGGTGACGCCTGCAGGCACCGTCACCTTGGACGGCGATTGCAACGACGCCAACAGCACAATGTATCCCGGTGCGCCTGGAACGGGTGTTGGTTTCGACAACAACTGCAACGGAGTCATCGACCCGGATGAGGAGGTTCCTCCCACATGCCCTGAGGACGTCAATGCAGACGGCGCCATCTCGGTGGCCGACGTGTTGGCCGTGCTCTCGGAGTTTGGGTGTGCGAACACCAATTGCTTGTACGACATCGACGGGGACAACGCGGTCACTGTCAACGACGTCTTGATGGTCCTCTCAGCCTTTGGAAACCCCTGCTGATGACGCCAACATGTGGCTTTGTGCATTCGTACATAACCTGAAGCAACCTCCGAAGGAACAACACGTTTTTCCTGTGTGCATGTCTGGGTATGCTTGTTGACCACCCCAAACGCAAGACCATGATTCGATTCCTCGCCACCTGCCTGGGCATGTTGATGCTCAGTCTGATTGTACCGCCGTCGCTTTCGGCGCAGCGCACGGCCGCTGCAGACTTTGTCCTCTTCCGCGAAGCTCCTACAGCATGGGAAGCGCAGCGCACTTCGCTCTGGAATGAGGTGGACCGCCCCGGCGATGCCGCACTCATCCGATTGGACGAAGCTGCCTTTTTGGCTGTTCGGGAGGCTGACTTGGATTCCTGGTCCTTGACGTTGCCCCGGCCGTTGGGTCGTGCCGACCTGGCCTCAGAAGACATTCACTTTGAACTCGAGCGCTTTTTTGTTCATCCCGCGGTGCTGACCGTGGGCACGACGAGCGACCGCGGATTCGAGGAGCACGAATACGTGCCTCAACTTCAAACGTTCAAATTGAAGCACGACGGCGAGGTAGTGGGCACGCTCGTGTTGATGACCGACCACGTGCTCGGAAGTTTCCACCACGAGGGACAACAATACGACTTGGCTCAAGTGGAGGGCGACGCGTACGCCGTGATGGATTTCAACCGCCGCACCCAGCTGACGCCGTTTGAGTGCGGTGTGGTGGACGAAGAGTGGGGTCGTGCGGCCGAAGAAGCCCAGGAACAAATGCTGCGTTCTTCCGGCGGAGGTGGATGCGTCGAGGTGGCCATTGACGTGGACAACTACACGTACCTCACCTACGGCAACATGGCAGGCGCCACAGATTGGGCGCTGGCTCAAATGGCTGGCGTGGAAGCCATCTACACCCAAGAGCTGAACGGGTTGGTGTTCCTGACCGCCAGCTACGTCCATTTGTGGCAAGCCCCTGACCCCATGTCGAACTTCGTCAACGACGCCGGAGGGATGCTGGACAGCTTTCGGAACACTTGGGAAGGCACTTCAAGTCTGGACGCAGTGCAGCGAGACGTGACGCACTTGATGTCCAAGCGTGGCAACACCGGAACTGGCGGGATTGCGTGGCTCGGTGTGAACTGCGGGTCGTTTGCCTACGGCTTCAGTTCCGTCATGACGAGCAGCACCACCAACAACATCAACAGCTATTCCTGGAATTTGGACGTGGTGTCCCACGAACTCGGCCACAACTTTGGAGCCAACCACACGCACTGGTGCGGCTGGCCTGGCGGCGCCATCGACAACTGTTACACGGCTGAGGGTGGTTGCAGCAACGGGCCTTCGGTCGGAAGCGGCACGATCATGAGTTACTGCCACATCACGTCTACGCCCAAGGTGCTTCAATTCCACCCCGTCGTGGAGCAAAACGCCTTGATTCCAAGCATGTCTGCTGCACCATGCTACGGAGCATGCGAAGGATGGACTCCCCCGGAGTGCGCCATCACCAACATCCAAGGAGGCGTGCAGCAGGCGTGTGACCCCTTGACGTTGACCTACAGCCAACAAGTGATCGTCACTCACGAATACGCTCCTGCGAGCGGTTGGTTGGTGGTGAATGGATTGCAAACCGCCATCGGAAACAGCCCCCAGTCCGTGAACTTGATTGGGGAAGCCGCCGACGGCCAAAACGTCAACGTCACAGCCTACTTTTCCACGGACGAAGGGTGCGCCTTGTCGAAGGCCAACGCCTTCACCCACCGCGATCCATGCTGCGGTCAATTCCGCATCGTTTATGTCGACCCCGACGCCAACATCGTGCGGATTCGGAACGAAGCGGATTGTGCAGGACAATTGGACGAATGGGGCTTCTTGACCCCGGAAGGATACACTCCGCTCACCAACCTTGTCACCCAAGGTCAAAACCTGGTCGTCGAACCCGGAGCCTCGGTCCAGATCTCATGGGCTGCGGGACTTGTCCACGACTGGTTGATGCTCTTCCTGCCCACCGACGTGGCGTACGACTACGTGCAATGGGGCCCCGACGCACCTGCCAACATTTACTTCTTGCAGTACGATGAGCTCGACGTGATTTGGCCAGGTGGAGGCAGCACTTTCGTGGATGCCCTTCCTCCATTCACCTACATCGGATCTGGCCAGTATGGTGTGGACCAGTGGGCTGGGCAGGACATTCCCTGCAACATCACAAACGTCGAGGTGACTTCGGCGACAGCTTGCGACGAGGCAACGAATTCTTACGACCTCACGTTCCAAGTCGATTGGGTCGGAACACCTGACACCGGCGGGCTCACGGTCAACGGCGTCTCCTACCCTGTTTCAGGAAACACTTTGGCCTCCACAATCACGCTTCCGGCCAACGGCACGTGGGTCAATTTGACGGCCACCTTTGACGACGAGGCGACGTGCTCTGCGACATTGGGCAATGCTTATTTCGGGCCGGAATCGTGTGTGCTTTGTCCTGCGGATATCAACGGCAACGGAGCCATTGAAGTGTCCGACGTGTTGTTGGTGCTGTCGGACTTTGGGTGCGCATCAGGTTGCAACCCCGCCACGGATTTGGACGGCGACGGATCGATCACCGTCGCGGACGTGTTGGCGGTTCTGAGTGCCTTTGGCGAAAACTGCTAAGGGCGAATGAAGGCCCGCACTGACGTCGGGTTGCGAGAAGGCGAGTTACTCGGTGGCCACACCTGGGAACTCGCCTTTTCCGTTGAACTCGAAGCGGTATCTGACCTGGTCGTCGTCTCCGCTTCCTGGAAAAATTTGGACGTTGAATGCACCTCGCAAATCTCCGGAAGTGGTGACCTGCATAAGCAGCACTTTGCCGTCCTGTGGCGCTCCATTGGAGGCTGTGCGCAAAACGAACCATGCGCCGCCCGTGTGGGTGTCGATGGAGAGCGTGGTCTCGCCGTCCGTGGTGAAGAACGTGTCCCAAGGTGAGCCGGGATCTTGGACCATGGTCGGGTCTTCCGCCCCTTCGAGCCCACTGATTTTCGCGCCTGTGGTGAGTCCAATGGTGGCGAAGGTATCGTCCCCCATATCCGGCATGATTTCGAAGAACTTGGGGTTCATGCCTGAGGCGGACCAGCTGCCGTTGTAAGGGCTGTTGAAGACCCCTGCTGGGGCTTGCACCTCCAACGGGTGGATGTTGGTGCCGTAGATGGAACTCACGCGATCGCCTTCCGGGAGAATCAACGAAACGAGGTGCTTGGTGAGGCCTGGCTGTTGGGCGGGTTCCGTTTCAACCAACAAGGCGTAAGGCGCATTCAAAGTTGCATCGGTGGGTTCGGTTTGGGCCAAAGCGACCCAAGAGAGGCACAGAGCGCACAAAGTCAAGGACATGGTCTTCATGCCACAAAAATGCGGCATGCGCTCCGATTACGGACAGGCGTTGCCAAAAACAGAAAGCAAACCAAGAAGGTCTTGGGTCGTGATGTTGCCGTCTTGGTCGCTGTCGTGCCAGCACACTTCCTCCGGCAAACACATCTGCAACAAGGCGTCCCATTGCGTTCCGGGACCACATGCCGACGACAAGTCAGGGCACTCGGGAACGAGGCAAGAAAAATCGCACGACCCGTCATCCGACGATGCAAACGCGTCGTAGTTGCACGCCCCCGCGTAGGTGCATCCCTCCGATTCCACCAGCGTGGCCCCTTCGACCCAATCGATTTGGAGGTTGGTCGGCATGTCGTACAGCCACTCTTCTGTACCCGACGGCCAAACGGCATGCAGCGAATCCACCACCTCTGCAGCCCCGAGGCCGAAGTGCAAGCGACGCGCCCGTTGCATCATGAAGCTTTCTCCTGCGGCCAACTGACGCGTTCTCCGTGTGACGCTTCCGTCAGCGTTGGTGGTGAAGGCGTGAACGATCCAACCGATGCCGTCCGCGTTGGACGACGTTCCTTGTGGAACGAGGTCGAGCCACGCGTTGGCGTTGGGCACGCCTTGAAGCATGGACGCGATGGAGTCGCAGGTGTACACGCACAGGTCGTAGCTGCCGTCGCGGTTCCAATCGCATACGGCATGAGAAAACGACTGTACGTTCAATTCAGGGGTCAACGACTCCCAAGACGACCAGGCGCCTCCTGTGTTTTGGAAGATCGCGTTGTCGACGGGTTCCACGTCAAACACATCGACGTAGTAATAGGACCAATTTGTCGTTGACACGTACAAATCTTCCCACCCGTCGTTGTTCCAGTCGCCGGCCGACACGCCCCAACTCTGCCGGTAGAGGTCAATGCCCAATGCGGGGGCTCGATTCATGTACACTCCGGTAGAATCAGCTTCGAGCAACTTGTTGCCGTGGGGCGAACTGTTTGTGATATACACCTCCAAATCCCCGTCGAGGTCGGCGTCCAACCACGTCTCACCCATGAAATCCCCTGACACGTTCAACCCCATCGAATCAGGAGTCGAAACCAACGTGTCCGGCAACCCAAGCCCACCAGACACCCCCAAATAGCTTTCGTTGACGTCGAAACGGTCGTTGATGACGTAGACATCGAGGACGTCGTCCCCGTTCATGTCCAACCAGTGGTGTTGAAACGAGGCTCGCGCGACGGGCAGCATGCCGTAGTCGGCGATGTCCACTTCCTCGAAAGTCCCATCTCCATTGCCCAAGTACAATTCGTTGGGGTAGTCGTAAGGGCTGGTGTAATTCGCCACGAGCAGGTCGAGGAACCCATCCCGGTTGACGTCCACCCAAGTCCCTCCCCAGCTGCTTATAGAAAGCGAATTGAGTCCACACGTTGCTGACATGTCGACCATGTCCATGTCCCCTGTGTTGAGGAAAAATCGGTTTGGATCAGATCGGCACCCCATGTACAAGTCTTGGTCACCGTCGTTGTCCACGTCACCCCACACCGTGCTTTTCGTTTCGCAGGGTTCCGTCGGGGTGATGACCAAGGGCTCGGCCGAAAACGTCCCCCCTTGATTCAGAAACACGTTGGCACCGCCAAAGAAATCCCCAAACGTCAGGTCGTCCCACCCGTCCCCGTTGACGTCCCATGCACTCATCCCAGGTCCCCAAAACCCTTGGAGGTTGTTCGTCACCACATGCATGTCGTCAGTCACGGACACGAAAGGCACCTGCCCACGCACGGCGAACGGCGCAAAGCCAATCAAGGCCGCACAAAGCAGGGAGATGGAACGCAAGCGAAACATTGGTGCAGCCAAAATACGCGCCGCCCTTATGTTGTCCAATATAACGGAGTATAAAGCGCCTCTGCCCCGGTGAAACGCCAGATTCAGGGGAACTTGGGGAAGCGTGAGAAGTCGCGCGGGCGCTTCTCGAGGAAGGCGTCGCGCCCCTCTTTCGCTTCTTCAGTGCCGTAGGCCAAGCGCGTCGCTTCGCCCGCGTACACCTGCTGCCCCACGAGGCCGTCGTCGATGAGGTTGAACCCAAACTTCAGCATCTTGATCGCCGTCGGGCTCTTGGTCATGATTTCCTTGGCCCAGCTGAACGCCGTCTCTTCGAGCTTGGCGTGCGGCACAACCGCGTTGACCATGCCCATCTCGTAGGCTTCTTGGGCTGAGTAGGACGCGCCGAGGAAGAAGATTTCGCGGGCGCGCTTTTGGCCCACTTGACGGGCGAGGTACGCGGAGCCAAAACCGCCGTCAAAGCTCGCCACGTCCGCGTCCGTTTGCTTGAACACGGCGTGCTCCTTGCTCGCAATCGTCATGTCGCACACCACGTGCAGGCTGTGGCCGCCGCCCACCGCCCATCCAGGAACGACTGCGATGACCACCTTGTTCATGAAGCGGATTTGGCGCTGAACGTCAAGGATGTTGAAACGGTTGATGCCGTTCTCTCCTTTGTAGCCGGTGTTGGAGCGGACGTTTTGGTCTCCCCCGCTGCAAAAGGCCCAACCTCCGTCCTTGGGAGACGGCCCCTCACCCGTGATCAAGACCACCCCAATGTCTTGGCTTTCGTGGCACGTGATCAGCGCTTCCCAAAGCTCATCGACCGTCTTGGGCGTGAACGCGTTGCGCACCTCGGGACGGTTGAACGCGATGCGCGCCACGCCCTCGTGCACTTTGAAGGTGATCTCGTCGTACTCTTTGACCGTTTTCCAGGGAAGGTTTGCCATGTCGATGCTTTCAAAGGGGGAACAACGTCCAGGGTTCGAAGTTCTCGACGAAGGTAACGCGTCCGCTTACCAAGGCAACTGCAAGGACCGCACCTCTTCGCGGTAAAAGTCCTCCAAAGCGGCTCGAAGCTCGGAGCCAATGGGATGCTCGATTGCAACGCTGTTGGCAATCAGCTGATCCTCGGAGATGGCCCCAGGGATGACCGTGCTCACGGCATCAAACGACGTGCAGAACGAGAGCGCCGCAGAGATGAGCGAGGGCTGGTCCGCGACAATGTCCTTCACACGGTCCACGAGACGGGCACGGGTGCGAATTTCCTCCACCGACCAACGGTCTCGGACTCCTGTAAAGGTGCTATCGACGTGGTACTTGCCCGTGAGCCATCCGGAGTCGAACGGAATTTTGGCAATGACGGTGGCTCCCTTCGCCTTCACCAGGTCAAACGCCCCCACGCAGTCCTGGTGGAGGATGTTGAAGAACGATTGGATGACCTTGGCGTTGGTGGTGTTGAGCAGCGTTTTGATCTCGTCCTCGGCGTCCACGGAAGCGCCGTAGGCCTTGATCTTTCCCTCCTCCTGGAGCCGCTCGAGGATGGCGTAATGGTCGTTTTGGTTGCCGTCGAGGAATTCCCTCGGGGGGCTGTGGATGATGACCGAGTCGAGGTAGTCGACGTTCAACCGCTTCAAGCTGCGTTCGACTGACCCTTGAATGTGCTTGGAGCTGAAATCCACGATGCCGTTGTCCAACCGCCCAAACTTCGAGTTGATCACAATCGACTCCCGGTCCAAGGTCTTGAACACCTTCCCTAGGCGCTCCTCGCTCGTTCCGTTGCCGTAGTTGGGGGCCGTGTCGTAGAAGTTGATGCCGCGGTCGAGCGCCGTGCGAATCATCCGCTCCGCATCGCTTTCCGTCACCGCCTTCCACCCCGAGTCCACCCCGAGCTGCCAGGCCCCAAATCCCAACTCCGACACTTCAATCCCACCTTCCAGGTACTTGCGCGTTTTCATGGGCGCAAAATTACAAGGTGCCATGCTCGGTTGCTGTGAATGATTGCAACCTGCTCTGGCACTCGAAACCCCAGCAACAGCAGATAGCTCAATTCACTCGTCTCCATAGAGTTTGAGAGGTTGTGCCGCTCCAGTTTATGACTGCACCACCTTGAAGGTTCCAGCCAGCGTTAAGGCTGTCCGTCACCACTTCAGTTAATTCTGCGATGGTACTGACCCTAACCACATGATATTCAAGCTGTGGGATCTCCTCGGATTGAATGACTCGGGTTTGGCAGATGCACTCTCTATCGTCGTAAAACCAGGAATTGTATAGGCTCCAATTTTCAGGACCAAGAATAGGAGCATACTGATAAGATATGCCATCGATGGACCTGCGATCCATCCAGGTGTAGTTATTGGAGGTCATCGTTTGGATTTGGTCCTTGTAACAACCGACCAAAATCTCATCCATCACCTTCCAATTCCCCTCGAGTCCTGCGCACCAACTGGCGCAATCGAAGTAGTCTCCTTGCCCCATGTGGATGATGGCACTGCTCGAATCTGTGGCCAATGCTTCTGGCGAGTATTCGCCGCCGTAGAGCGCTAGAAAATCAAGCAGGTCGGGAAGCGTAATGAACCCATCGGCATTGCCATCAGGGTTGTATGGAACAGGCACTTCAAGCTGAGCAAATGCTCCGAGTGAGAGCACCCAAAGGGTGATGGTGGTTAAGGGGAGTTTCATGGTGATTTGGTTTCAGTTGGTTACTCCGCCCAGCGCCAGAAGGATTGACTTATGCAAGGATAAGACGCGCCAGAAGGTGATGTGCCTCCCAAGGGATACCATCCCTCAGCAACTTTCTGATTGCAGCATACAGCAATAGATGCGGCCGAAGGTGTTCCATACATATTTCCTACACAATTCGAACATTGACTGTACTCCACTCTCGGCAATTGCTTGGCGGCGCAGTAGCAGCTCTTGGCAGACCAAACTGCTGGGAATTGCTCTAACGTAAAGTTTCCATTCGAGGCGTTTGTGCCACCAGAGTGAACGCCGGCCCATGGATGTGATTCCTCTGTACGAAGCCAAAGAACCTCTGGCGACGGTGAATAAACAATGTCTTCGAAAACCGGGCCGATTTCTTCCAAGCTAGCTATCCTCCAGTGTCCAGGCAATGCAGAGCAATTCTCCGCGCAAGATGGGTAGCTATAACTTCCAACAAACACTAACGCGCTTTCGCCATCCTCAGAGACAATCGCGCTAGAAAATTCGTTTCCGTAGTTGGCAAGCAACGCCTGGAGATCGGCCACGCCGATCAGTCCATCAGCGTTATCGTCTGGATTATAAGGAAGTGATGGCCACTGCCCCATCGCCAATGACGAGATGAGCAGAGCTGTGAGGGTGAGTAAGTGTTTCATCGTATCAAGTTTCGCGAACTACAAGATACGAAGTACTCGCATTGCTTTATGCCACCTAATCGTTTGGAGTATTCTTAGCTATGTACTCCGCTGACGTCTTTGAGAGCCAGGACAGTGAGCAGGTACTTCATCTGATCAAGTTTGTTTACCTAAAATACAAAGAAGGAGCACCCCCTACCTCACGAGGTTAGACTGGTCAACAACTCTTTAAGTCAACAATTGAGTCAACACCAAAGAAAAAGCCCCGCAAACACTAGGCTTGCGGGGCTTGTTGGCGGTCTGGACGAGACTCGAACTCGCGACCCCCTGCGTGACAGGCAGGTATTCTAACCAACTGAACTACCAGACCTCCCTTCCGGGCCAAAGCCCTTCAGAACCATCCTCGATTGGATGGAGCGCGAAGATAATGCCATCCGCGTTATCCGCGCAAGGGGTAATACGTGTTTGGGTTAAAAAAGTTTCGCCCTCTTCGTCAGGTAACTCGTGAGCACCGGCAGAACTCCTTGAGCCACATCGACATCCACCCAATCCATGCCGTGGGCGCCGCAACGGTCGCGGAGCGTCTTTTGGAGCTTGGCCATGCGTTCGACGTAGGCCTCGCGCACCTCGGTGGGATGAAGTTTGAGCTCCTCTCCCGTTTCGAGGTCGACGAAACGCGTCGGACGGTCGGGGAACGCAAAGTCCACCTCCGTGCTGGCGTCGAGCAAGTGGAAGACGACCACCTCGTGCTTGTTGTGGCGCAGGTGTTGCAAAGCGCTGATGAGCGCCTCTGGATCTTCGGAGCGGTCCAAGAGGTCGCTGAAGACGAGGATGAGCGAGCGGCGCGGGGTGGCCTCGGCGATTTGGTGGAGGGCGTCGATGGCGCTCGTGGGACGAGGGTCGGCCGGTTCCGACAACAGGCCTTCGAGCTTGTCGTAGAGCATCCGGTGGTGAGCTCGGGAGGAGCGCGCCGGGGTTTGGAGGTCGAGCGATTCCGCGAAGAGGCTCAGGCCGACGGCATCGCGTTGCCGGCGGAAGAGCTCGATCAGGGCCGCCGAGGCGAGGACCGCAAACTTGAGCTTGCTCATGCGGTCGTCGTCGAGGGTGATTCCGTCGGGGTACGCCATCGAACGCGAGGCGTCGAGAACGAGCTGGCACCGGAGGTTGGTCTCCTCTTCGTAGCGCTTCACGAACATCTTGTCCGTGCGGGCGTAGAGCTTCCAATCGAGGTGCTTGGTGGACTCGCCGGGGTTGTGCAGGCGGTGCTCCGCGAATTCCACACTGAAACCGTGAAACGGACTCTTGTGCATGCCCGTGATGAACCCTTCCACCGCCTGGGCGGCAAGGAACTCAAGGCGGCCAAGGCGCTGTTGAAGTTCAGGTGTGGGGTTGATGGGCATGTTGGCCGGTTGGGGCGTTGAGGAGAAGCCAGGCGGAAAACAAAACGTCCCCACCAAGATAGGCAGGGACGGCTTGTTCAATGCAGGGTTGTGCCAAGAGGCGAAGCGCTTACAGGAGCGCGTCGAGCTTCTCTTGGAGCACGTTCTTAGGCACCGCGCCGACGCTCTTGTCGACCACTTCGCCGTTCTTCAAAAACAAAATTGTAGGGATGTTGCGAATGCCAAAACGCTGGCTGATGTCGCTGTTGTGGTCCACGTTCACCTTGCCCACCACGGCCTTGCCGTCGTAGTCGTTAGCCAACTCTTCCACCACAGGACCCACCATGCGGCAAGGACCGCACCATTCCGCCCAAAAGTCAACGAGAACAGGCTTGTCGCTGTTGATTGCGAGCTCCTCGAAGTTCGCGTCGGTCAGTTCTACTGCCATGAGTGTAAAATTCAAGTTCGAATAGGGATTGAAAAACAAAGGTATTTCCTCGGGGGGTTCACGCAACGCGATTCAAGCACCTCAACGGGTCAGTTTTCCACCTTTTTAGGAACCCTATCGTGGACAACGTCACCGCTTCATGTCGAGGCGGTACTGCGCCTTGCCCGGAATGCAGAGCTCTTCCAGGGCGCTGACGAAGTCGTCGTCGAGCTGAACCTTGGACGTGCGGCTGGGCATTTCCAGCTTCGCCTCGTCGTCGTAGATCTCAAGCGTCACCCCCACTCCTCCCGGGTGCTTCTCGACGTTCGAAGTGAATTGATCCACCCAACCGTCGTTGATGGCGCTGAGCTGCACCTGGATGCGCAGGCGGCCAATGCGTTTGTCACGCGCTTCAGAAAGCAATTCGATGGATTGAAGCTTCGCCTCAAGGCCTTCACGCCCAAACCCTTGCTCCTTCACAAACGTCGTGACCATGACCATCCAACCGTCCACCATGAACTCCTTGAACTTCACGTAGTCCTCACCAAAGCATCGGAATTCATGCGTGCCCTGGTAATCCTCAAGCGAGAAGAATCCCCACGGGCGGCCCGACTTGCTGATGCGGTGCTCGCAGGACGTGATGAGCCCCCCAAACGTCAAGGTCTTCCCCCTCTCCTGTTCCAAGTTCTCCAGTCGTGTCAGACCGTCTTTTGCGCACAGGTGATCGAGTTCGAGGCGGAATCTATCCAGAGGGTGGCCCGAGATGTAGACCCCGACGATGTCGCGTTCCTTGTTCAGGAGGTCCATCGAGACCCAGGGTTCGCAATCCGGCACCGGGGGCTCAGGAATCTCCATCGCACCGTCGTCGCCGCCAAACAGCGAGACCTGCGCCGAGTTTTCCGACTCCTGCGTCGCCGCGCCGTACCGCACCGCCAATTCGATGAGCGGACGCTCTTTGTGGTCGAGCGCAAAGAACTGCGCGCGGTGCAGCCCAAAGCTGTCGAACCCACCCCCGAGTGCCAGCGCTTCGAAGACCCGCTTGTTGCAGTCCTTGAGGTTGACGCGCCGCGAAAAGTCAAACAGCGAAGTGTATGGTGCGTTCGTGCGGCCGTCGATGATGGCCAGCACCGCCCCTTCTCCGACGCCACGCATCGCACCCAAACCGAATCGCACCGCCCCTTCCTTGTTCACCGTGAACTTGAATGACGATTCGTTGACGTCCGGACCCAGGACGGGCACGCCTTGACGACGTGCCTCCTCCATGAGGTTCGTGACTTCCTTGATGTCGTTCATGTTGTTCGACAGCTGAGCCGCCATGAACTCTGCGCAGTAGTTGGCCTTGAGGTAGGCCGTTTGGTAGGCCACCCACGCGTAGCACGTGGAGTGCGACTTGTTGAACGCGTAAGACGCAAACGCCTCCCAGTCCGTCCAAATCTTCTCCAGGTTTTTCGCGTCGTGGCCGTTGGCTTGGCCGCGTTCCAAGAAGTCGGGCTTCATCTTGTCGATGATGTCCTTCTTCTTCTTTCCCATCGCCTTCCGTAGGCTGTCAGCCTCGCCTTTGGTGAAGCCGGCGAGTTTTTGGGACAAAAGCATCACCTGCTCCTGGTAGACCGTGATGCCGTAGGTCTCCTCCAAGTACTCTTGGCAAGCGTCCAAATCGTAGGTGATCGCCTGCCGCCCGTGCTTCCGCGCCACAAAGTCCGGGATGTATTCCATCGGACCCGGCCGGTACAGGGCGTTCATGGCGATGAGGTCCTCGAAGACGGTGGGTTGAAGCGCCTTGAGGTGCTTCTGCATGCCGGCCGATTCGTACTGGAAGATGCCGACCGTGTCGCCCCGCTGGAAAAGCTCGTACGTCTTGGCGTCGTCGAGCGGGAAGCTGTCCGGGTCGAGGTCGAGGCCGTGGCGAAGCTTGACGTTTTTCACCGCGTCCTTGATGACAGTCAGGGTCTTCAGGCCCAAGAAATCCATCTTGAGCAGGCCAGCGTCCTCCGCCACCGCGTTGTCGAACTGCGTGCACGCCATCGCGCTGTCCTTGGCGGTCGCGACCGGCACGAAGTTGGTGATGTCGTCGGGGGTGATGATCACGCCACAGGCGTGGATCCCCGTGTTCCGGACGCTGCCCTCAAGAACGCGGGCCGTTTGAAGGGTTTGGCCCTCGAGCGTCGGCTGCCGGCTGATGGCCTTGAGCTGCTCCACCATCGCGAAGCCCTCGCTCCTGACCTTCTCCTTCAACGCCTTGTCGTCCAGGCTGAACATCTTCTTGAGTGAGATGTCCGGAACGAGCTTGGCGAGGCGGTCGGCGTCGCCAAGCGGCAATTCCATGACGCGTGCCGTGTCGCGGATGGACGATTTGGCGGCCATGGTGCCGTAGGTGATGATTTGGGCCACTTGATTGGCGCCGTACTTGTTGATCACGTAGTCGATGACCTTGCCACGTCCTTCGTCGTCGAAGTCAATGTCAATGTCGGGCAGACTCACGCGGTCCGGGTTCAGGAACCTCTCGAAAAGCAGGTCGTACTTGATCGGGTCGACGTTGGTGATGCCGACGCAGTACGCCACTGCCGAACCCGCGGCCGAACCACGCCCCGGACCCACACTCACGCCCATCTCGCGGGCGGCCGTGGTGAAGTCCTGAACGATCAGGAAGTAACCGGGGTAGCCCGTGCGCTGGATGGTCTCGAGCTCGAAGTCGATGCGCTCCCTGATCTCGTCCGTGATCTCCCCGTAGCGCTTTTCCGCTCCGAGGTACGTGATGTGACGCAGGTACGCGTTCTCGCCGCGCTTCCCGCCGTCCTTGGCATCGTCCTCGTGCACGAATTCAGCAGGGATGTCAAAGGCCGGCAACAGCACGTCCCGCTCCAGCACGTAGCCTTCGCATTGGTCCACGAGCGAGGCAATGTTGGTGATGGACTCCGGAACGTCCGCAAAGAGCTCCTTCATCTCCTGAGGCGACTTCAGGTAGAAGCTGTCGTTGGGAAACCCAAACCGAAATTCCCGCCCCCGCTTCCCCACGTACTTCTTGGGTTGGCTGACGTTGCGCGCGTCTTTGACGCACAGAAGGATGTCGTGGGCGTCGCTTTGGTCTTGGCGGGTGTAGTAGCTGTTGTTGCTCGCCACCATCTTGACGCCATGCGTGGAGGCCAAACCCTGAAGCACCCCATTCACCACCGTCTCTTCCTCCAATCCGTGGCGGTTGAGCTCGACGTAGAAATCGTCGCCCATCAGGTCCTTCCAAAACACGAACGCCTCCTCGGCCTGCGCCTCGCCCACATTCAAGATCAGGGACGGCACCTCGCCAAACAGCCCGCCCGTCAGCACCACCAAGTCCTCCTTGTACTTCGCCACCAACTCGCGGTCGATGCGCGGCACGTAATAGAAACCGTCGGTGTAGGCCTTCGAAGCGAGCTTCGCCAAGTTGTGGTAGCCGTTCTTGTTCTTCGCGAGGAACACCGTAGGGTAGCCGTCGTCCTTGACGCTTTTGTCGTGCATGTCGCGGCACACGTTCAGCTCGGCCCCGACGATGGGCTTGATGCCCGCCTTGTTGCACGCCCGCACGAACTGAAACGCCGCCATCATGTTGCCGTGGTCCGTCACCGCCAGGGCAGGCATGCCCATTTCCTTCGCCGCGGACACCAATTCGCTCACGGGACTCACGGCCTGCAACACGCTGAACTGCGAGTGCACGTGGAGGTGCGTAAACAGCACGTCCTCGAGGGCCGCCGCCGCTTCAGCATCCACCTTCGCCCCGGCCCCCGCGTTCTTCGCTTTCTTCGCCTTCTTCGGCGCTTCGAAGTTGGCGGCTTCGAGCTTGGGAGCCTCGTACTTGACCGCCTCGGGGCTGGTCAACTCAGGTCGCTCAATGACCCGAAGTCGGACCATTTCGAAGAAGCAACGTGCGGTGGCCGCCACGTCGTACGCCGCGTCGTGCGCATCCCCAAATCCCTCCCCAAACAACTTCAAGTGGAGCTCCGTCAAGGTGGGCCACTTGAACTTGCCTCCGCGCCCTCCGGGAATGGCGCAAAATTCCGTCCCCTCGTCCTTGGAATCGATGACCGCCATCTCCGTCAGCGGTTCGCAGGGCTGGCCAAGGCGCAGGAGTTCAGCGCCGACCACATTCACGTCGAAGCCGATGTTGTGGCCCATGACGTACTTCGCCTTGGCGGCGTCGGCCATGAATTCCTTCACCACGTCGGCCAGCGGCACCCCTTCCTCCTGGGCTCGCTCCGTGCTGATGCCGTGGATCTTCGTGGAGTTGTACGGGATGGTGAAGCCGTCGGGCTGGACAATCCGGTTGCCACGCGAAATCAACTTGCCACTCTCGTCGTGCAGTTGCCACGCGAGTTGGACCAAACGAGGCCAGTTGTCGCCGTCTGAGAGCGGCGCGTTCCAGTCCCTTGGCAGGCCGGTCGTTTCCGTGTCGTAAATGAGAATCATGGGAGCCTTCGAAATTCGCGTTTGGCCTGCAAAACGAACATCTTTCACCCCCTCTTGTTTTCCACATTGCATCCCCATGCGCACTCCCTGCGCACTCGGACTGCCTGAATTGCTTGAACCAGGACTGCCTAAGGACTGCCCCCATGACGACTCCCTCCACTCCCCACTCTCCCAAGGCCGCTCAAGGCCTCGTTGACACGCTTGGCGACGATCACGTCGGAACCTCCATCGACACGCCTTTGCGCGACGATGCGTTCGCGATGAGCGACACCGACAAAATCACAGCCATCGCGGACAAATTCCGCGACATCATGGACCTGCTGGGTCTCGACCTTGGGGACGACAGCCTCTCGGGCACACCTCACCGTGTGGCCAAGATGTACGTGACGGAGATTTTTGGCGGGCTCAACCCGGCCAACCACCCCGACGTCAAAACGTTCGACAACATTTACGGTTACGACCACATGCTTGTCGAGCGCAACATCACGCTCAATTCCACCTGCGAGCACCACTTTCTGCCCATCGTTGGCGTGGCACACGTGGCCTACATCCCCGGAGAACGCGTGGTTGGCCTGAGCAAACTCAACCGCATCGTCGATCACTACGCCAAACGTCCCCAAGTGCAAGAGCGCCTGACCCGCCAAATCGCGGAATCGCTGCGCGAACTCTTGGGCACTGACGACGTCGCGGTTGTCCTTGACGCCAAGCATTTGTGCGTGTCAAGCCGAGGCATCCAAGACGAAGGCAGCTCCACTGTAACCTCGCACATGGGCGGCCGCTTCGCCAGCGACGAAAGCTTGAAGCGCGAGTTCTACGCCCAAGTGGGCGGCACCAGCTGACCCCGACCTGCCTTATCTTGGAGGAATGGCACGGCTCTTCCTTCTTGCTCCACGGTGCTTGCTGAGCGCAACGTCGTTGCTTCTCGCATTTCTCGGGCATGCGCAGCTTTGCCTGCAGCCTCTCCATACCGCGGAGATCACCACAGGCACTTGGGCAGAGGAAGTCACTTGGGAAGTCACGACTTTGGACGGCGAGCTTGCTGCCGGCCCCTTTGGACCGTACGAAGATGGGACCAACTACACGCACGAATTGTGCCTTGAACCAGGGTGCTACAACGTGCTTATGATGGACAGCTTTGGGGACGGCTGGCAAGGCGCGGAGCTAAGCATTTTTGACGTGTCTGGAACGCTGGTCAACAGCTACAGCATGGAAGCTGCCTTGAGTTCCGCAACCGAAGCGCTTGGAATTGGAGGCGATTGCGGATGCACACAACCCGGGTCTGTGGGGTACAACCCATCCGCTTCTTGGGACGACGGGAGTTGCTATTCCTGCCAAGAAGGCGAGGTCGGTGCGAGCTGCATGTTGACAACAGGGATTTGGGCTGAAGAACTCCAGGTGACTTTTCTCGACGACCAAAACAACGTGGCCTTCACTGGCGAATACCTTTGGGGCCCCATGCCTTGGTCCAACAACACCTTCTATGCATGGGAAGGCTGCTTGGCGTCGGAATGCCTTCAGGCCCAACTCGTAGACACTTATGGCGACGGATGGCAGGGTGGCGTGATGGACATCCAAACGTGGTCGACCGAGCTCGGATGGTCGTCGGTTGCCTCGGGTTCAGTTCCGCTCAACGAATTCGAAGCCACGGTTCATGTCCCCCTGGACCCCAGCTGTCCCATCCCGGGCTGCGTCCTTTCCGAAGCGTTCAATTTCAACCCGCAGGCCACGTTGGACGACGGATCATGTGTTCGGCAATCGGACAACGTCAGCTTGTTTGCGACTTGGTCTCTGGACGACCTCGCCACCAACGGCCTGGGCGGGAGGTACAACGACGTGGAGGGGCTCGAAGTGGGCGGGCGGGAATACGCCATTGTGGGCTCCACGGAAGGCACTCACATCGTTGACGTCACCGATTCTGCCTCAGCCGTTGAAGTCCATTTTTTGCCCGGTGCGGACGGGGGCAACTTCGTGACCCACCGGGACTACCACATTCATGAGACCGTGTTGTACGCGGTGTGCGATCAAGGATCGAGCACGCTGCAGATTTGGGACTTGGCCAGTTTGCCAGGTGCTCCTGTTGTGCTGTACGACGACGATGAATTTGTGGAGCGAGCGCACAACGTCTTTGTGGACGATGCCACGTTGACCCTGTACTTGGCTTCGTCCAAAAGTGCAGCCCTCAACACCCCCCTCCTCGCCCTCGACGTCAACGACCCGACGCAGCCCACTCTCGTGGCGGACCTCTCGCCCTGGATTGGAGGGTGCCACGACTTGTACGCCTGGGACGACACGGTGTGGGTCAACGGCAGCGGCGTGGTGCGGGTCCTCGACATGAACCCCACCCCTCACCTCATCGGTTCGCTGGACGACTACCCGTTCCAAGGCGGCAACCACAGCGGATGGTGGGTCCCTGAAAAGGACGTCTACGTCTTTGCGGACGAGACCCACGGGTCACCACTCAAGGTGGTGGATGCCTCGGACGTGACGGACCTGCAAGTCCTCAGTCTGTTGAGTTCGGAAACGGCCGACAACGCCATACCGCACAACCTCATGATGCGGGACGACCTGGTGTTTGTGTCCTATTACCACGACGGGCTTCAGGTGTTTGACGTGCGTGACCCGGCCAACCCGCAGAAGGTGGCGTGGTACGACACCTACCTTCCGGACCATCACAACGGTTTTGCCGGCGCATGGGGAGTTCACAGTGCTTTGCCGTCTGGGCGAGTGCTGATCAGCGACGTGCAGAGCGGGCTTTTCGTGCTCACCCTTGAGCCCGATTCCGTGCTGCTTTGTCCTGGAGATGCAGTGGTCCTTGGCGATGTGATTGTGGATCAGCCAGGACGTTGGGTTGCTCCATCCGCTCAAGCCACGTGGTCAGGGGAGGACATCCTTTGGGTGGAAGCTTCAGAATCGCTGGATTGCCCCGCATGTTTGGGTGACTTTGATGGGAATGGCAACCTCGGGGTGAGCGACTTGCAGGTGCTTTTGGCCGACCTCGGATGCCAAACCAGCTGCACCGCTGACCTCAACAGCGACGGCACCGTGGGCGTGAGCGACTTGCTCATCTGGTTGACGGGATTTGGGTCGACCTGTCCAAATTTTGACTGAGGCTTTGGTGGTTCGCGTGTCGCCGCGTATTTTTGCGCTCCAATTTTGGTTCTAACAACTGGGTTTCGGACCCTTTTAAAACGTTTTATCCCATGGCTGTACGCCTCCGACTCCAACGTCAAGGTAAGAAAGGCAAACCCTTCTACCACCTCGTAGCTGCTGATGCCCGCGCCAAGCGCGACGGTCGTTTCATCGAAAAGCTCGGCACCTACAACCCCAACACCAATCCTGCCACCATTGAAGTCGTGCACGACCGTGCCCTCCACTGGTTGCAAGTCGGTGCTGAACCTTCAGATACGGCTCGAGCCATCTTGAAGTATTCTGGCGCGATCTACCACAACCACCTCTTGAACGGCGTTCGCAAAGGCGCCATGACCGAGGCGGAAGCGCAGAAGCGATTCGACGCGTGGTTCAACGACAAGCAGACCAAGATTCAAGCCAAGCGCGACGGTCTCGATGCTGCTGCCGAAAAGGAATTGAAGGATCGCATGGCTGCTGAGCGCAAGCAGAACGACGAGCGCGCTGCAGCCTTGGCTGCCGCGGCATCCGACCTCGCTGCAGAAGCAGAGGCCGCTGCTGCTGAAGCTGCCGCTGAAGAGGCTGGTGAAGAAGCTCCTGCCGCTGAGGCTGCTGCCGAAGCGTCTCCTGCTGTTGAAGCCGCTGCTGAGGAAGCGCCTGAAGCCGAAGCTGCTGAGGAGGCTCCAGAAGCCGAAGCTGCTGAGGAAGCTCCTGAAGCTGAAGCTGCTGAGGAAGCTCCTGAAGCTGAAGCTGCTGAGGAAGCTCCTGAAGCCGAAGCTGCTGAGGAAGCTCCTGAAGCCGAAGCTGCTGAGGAAGCTCCTGAAGCCGAAGCTGCTGAGGAAGAAAAGAAGGACGACGCAGAATAAGCGAACGCCCCTTCCCTCTCTAACGACAACTGACAAAAAAGGCCGCACCCGCGGCCTTTTTTCATGCCCCACCTTTGCGAACTTCGCTCCATGAATCAAGACCAATGCTTCCTTTTAGGCAAAATCACCAAGCCATTCAGCTTCAAAGGCGAGGTGGTGTTGTGGATGGACGTGGATGACTCCTCCGCCTACCTTGAAGTGAAGACGTTGTGGATTCCCCAGCAGAGCATCTTGGTGCCCTATGCCGTGCTCTCGTTGAAGACCAACAAGGACCGTTTTGTGGTGCGGCTTGCGGACGTCACGACGGAAGACCAAGCCAAAGGGCTGTCCGGCAAAGACGTTTGGCTTCCTTTGTCGGAGATGGCCCCACTCCCAGACGGCAAGTTTTACTTCCATGAGGTTCAGGGTTGGGCAGCCGTGGATCGGTCGACGGGGGACGAAGTCGGCACCATCGTTCACGTGGTGGACCAGGGTGCGTACCCGATGCTCGAGGTGGACTTTGGTCAAGGATCGACAGGGTTTGTCCCCTTGCCTGAGCACGTACAGGTGGATGTTCAACGCGATTTGCAGCGCCTTGTCCTGGACCTTCCTGAAGGTCTGCTTGACGTGTATCTCGGGGGCGACCAAGGTTCGGACGACGACGATTGGGAGATGCCCGTGTAGGTTCTCCACACGGGAAGGGTTTTGGGTGTGAAGAAGTGCCTCGAGCAGGGATGACGCTTTTTGGAATCGGACAATACCTTTTAGGAGTCCGATTGAACCACCACGAGCCGCTCGCCTTCGTTCGATGCTCACAGAACACCTTGCATGGCCGCAACACCTGCACCCAAGAGCCCTGGAAAAGTCGCCATCAAAGCGAAGCCCAAGGCCAAGAAAGAAGCCCCTAAGAAGGCTCCGCCCCAAGTGACCACCAAGATTTTCGTGCTCGACACCTGCGTGTTGCTGTACGACCACAGCGCCCTCACCAATTTCGAAGACAACAAGGTGGCCATCCCCATCACGGTCTTGGAAGAGCTCGATCGCTTCAAGGTGGGCAACGAAACCAAACACTTTGAAGCCCGTGAGTGCATCCGCATCCTCGATCGACTGAGCCAAGAGCATTCGCTTCAGCAGTGGATTCCGGTGGACAACGGATTGGGAGGCGAGTTGAAAATCATCATGGACTCTGAATGCCGTCAGGGCACGGCTTCAGAAGTGTTTTCAGAGCGAACCAACGACCACAAGATTTTGGACGCCGCGTTGTGCCTTCAGGCTGCCGAACCCAAGGCTCGAGTGACGTTGGTCTCAAAGGACATCAACCTTCGCCTCAAAGCCAAGGCCCTGAACCTGCCGGCGGAGGATTACCAAACGGGCAAGGTCAAGGACAACCGACACATGTACACCGGCCGCACCACGCTGGAAGGCGTGGACAGCGACGTGATTCGTCGGATGTATTTGGACGGCGTGACGCGGAAAGTCACCGCCCTCGGGCCAGAGCGCCAAAACAACCACTTCTACATCCTCAAGGACGGCTCGGCCAGCGCCATGGGGTTTTACAACGAAACCAAGCGCGTCGTGGAGCGCGTCGACAAGTCGTACGCCTACGGCATCAAGCCACGAAATGCCGAGCAGGCCTTTGCGTTGCACGCCATCCAGAACCCGGACGTCAACCTCGTCACCATTTGCGGCGTGGCCGGCACGGGCAAGACACTCCTCGCCCTTGCAGGCGCGCTCGAACAACACAAGCGCTTCGACCAGATCATCCTGGCGCGGCCCATTGTAGCGTTGAGCAACAAGGATTTGGGCTTTCTGCCGGGCGATGCGGAGGAAAAAGTGAACCCGTACATGCAGCCGCTTTTCGACAACTTGAATTTCATCAAGAGCCAGTTTGGGCCCAACGAGCGTAAGAATCGAGCGATTGAAGACATGCGGCGCGACGGCAAGATTCAGATCTCCCCGCTGGCGTACATCCGCGGCCGTTCGCTGTCCAACGTCATTTTCATTGTGGACGAGGCCCAAAACCTCACCCCCCACGAAGTCAAGACCATCATCACGCGCGCCGGCGAGAACACGAAAATCATCTTAACCGGTGATATTCGGCAAATTGACACACCTTACCTCGATGAACAATCCAATGGATTGACCTACGTCATCGACCGCTTGCGGGGCAAGGATTTGTACTGTCACGTGACGTTGGAAAAGGGCGAACGGTCGGAGTTGGCCAACCTCGCCAACGACTACTTGTAACCCGCCCAAAAATCGACGGAATTAGCGGCGTACGAGGCGGCGCGTCCAGGTCACGCCTTCCGCGTGCATGCGCAACACGTACGTTCCCGCAGGCTCTGGAAGGCGCAGGCTCCACGCTTCCGCGGTCACGCGGCCGAAAGAAATGCGTGATCCCGAAGGCGAGTAAACCTCCCACAACGCCCCCAGTGCTTGACGAGGCACGCGAACGGAGACCTCTCCATCGTATGTGGGATTGGGATACGCTTGAATGGAGTTGGTGGCGGTTGATTCCGACAAACTCGCCAACACAGGGATGCTTGTGGTGGTTTCCGCAACGAGCTCAGGTGCAGCCCCTTGTGCGTCAAACAACGCTTGGAACGCCTGGATGGTGCTGTCTTGGATGTCGAACATGGGTGCCAACCAGCGTGCAGGCATGCTCTGGTACCACACCCGGACATCAATCGTCACGTTGCCTTCCTCCACAGGCTCTGCCATCATGCTGTACGTCAAGCGATCCAGCCCTTGCTCCGAGTTGAATACGTAGTCGACGTCTTGCAATGCCTCGCCCTCCACGCGGGTGGTGTCGTACACCGGATGGGAGTCGCTGAAACCGAGCGGCAACAAGCGGTTGTCTTTGGCTGAAGCCGCAGCCCGTTCAAGAACGTTGGTGGGAGAGCCCGTGACATCCACTGCGACCAGTTCGTACACCTGCACCTCGTCTTCGCTGACGATTTCGGTGTAATGAGGCTCGAATTCGCTGAAGCTCATTTCGTCGACGCCGTACAGGAATCCACCTTCGCCCCATTTCCCGCTGTGCCAGAGCGTGTCGCCATTGTGGTGCGCAACCACCTCCAGCCAGGCTCGACGCGCCGGGTAGCCGGACGGAAACTTGTGACCTGCCTTGTTTCGGACCGTCACCTCCAGGCTTCCGTGGGCGCCAATCCACTCGGCGGTTTCGATGCTCAGGTCCACCGTTTCGTTGCGGAGCACGTTGCGCGTCCACGCGATGGTGCTGTCGAATTGCGCCTCACTGGCGGTCAAGCCCAAAGCGTCAACGTTGTCCCGAAGGATTTCAAGCATTTGCACGTTGCCGCCCACCAAAAGGTGTTGACTGAAGGGCTGTCGCGGTTCGAGGAACGCGTAACCCGAGCTGATGATGACGCTGCCATCCACCTTGGGCATGTGGCAGTCCTGGCACTCTGTAGGCGTCTCTCCGTCGTCGGCGTAGGCCGAATTCAGCCATTCGTGGTAGGTCGCTTGCTCCACGTAGTCCGCGCCGGTGAGGTTGCCTTCGAGGTCGGCGGTTTGGGTGACGAGAGAGTGGCAGCCTGCGCAGACTTCTGAACCGTCCACGTGGGCCCCGTAACCAATGTTGTAGCCCGTGTAGGTGATCATGGGCGGGTCGTACAGCGGCGCGTCGTCTTTCCCCACGCCGTACTGCCCGTAAATCATGGCGCTGTCGAATGCCAACACGCCGCTGAACGACGTGCCCACTGTGGGCGATTGTTGGTGGCACGCAACGCAACTCACGCCATCCAGCGCCAAGCTGTCCTGAAACAATTGCGCCATGGCGTAGTGCTCCTCGCCGAGGTGGTGGGCATTGAAGTGCCCCAAGGGCGCGTGACACGAAGTGCACTTGTCCTCGAGTTCGAGTTGGTGGTTTGGGTTGATGGCCACCTCATGCGCCACTTTCGCTCGCCAAAACGGATCCTTCGCGCTGTTCGCCATCAAGGAACTCCTCCACTGGTCCGTGGGGTTCACGTCGTGGCCGTTGGGCATGGGGACGGCTGGGAAGGTTTGGCCGACAAGGCTTGCAAACGAATTGGGGTCGGTGCCGTGGCAGCCCGCGCATTTGCCGCTTCCCGTAAAGAGCGCGTTGGACGTGTCAGGCAACCCGCCGTACGCGCTCATGAACGCCCGGCTGTGAAACGGCTGCGCCTCGGAATGCAGATGCTGAGGCCGAACAGCCCACGAAGCCAGCACCGCCACTGCCGCCAAACCCACGCCCCACAGACGTCTGGATGAAATCGAATTCGCGTTCATGATGAAGGAACCAAAGGTCGGGCAATCCCGTTGCACGGGGCTCGTCGGAGGTCACAAGATGCGTACCCGCTGCACAACCGGCCGCCCGAGGTGTTCGTTGAGCCGGTCCACAATGTCCTGCTTGCCATGCTGAAACTCTTCCTTGAGTGGACCGCTGTCGAGCATGCAGACGAGGGTGCCGTCTTTTTGAAGGTGGAGCTTTCGCGTCCGATTCTCCACAGCTTGTCCAAACACCACATTCCACGCCTCACGCACTTCCACCTCGTCCAACCGGCCTTGCATGCGGGACACACGGAGAAAGTGCTGGATCACCTCCGCCAGGGGACGCGAGCTGTTTTCAGCGCGTTCGTAGTCGGCCGAATTTCGGAGGACGGGACGTCGGCGCTTCATGCGTGTTCCTGGATTTGCGGAAGCACTTCGCCTTGCCGAACCTCAAACACGCGAACGTCTGCACCTGTTGCGGAAAACATCTCGGGGATTCGACCGAGGTGCGTGTCGGTGATGAAGACCTGCCCAAACGTCCCGTTCGTCACGCGCTTCATCAGCGCCTCGACGCGCTTCTCGTCGATTTTGTCAAAAATGTCGTCGAGAAGCAAGATGGGCTTCACTCCCGTCGCTTGTTCAATGAACGCAAGCTGCGCCAATCGGAGTGCGACGAGGAACGATTTCTGTTGCCCTTGGCTGCCAAACCGCTTCATGGCGTGCTCGCCCAACGTGAACACGACGTCGTCCTTGTGTACACCCACCGTCGTGCGACGCACACGACGATCCTCGTCTTGGGAGGCGAGCATGCGCGCTTCAATCTCGTCAGCGTCCTCTGAAACGTGGGTGGTCAGCTCGAGGCCGACTTGCTCTGCGCCACCGGATATCTCTGCATAAGTCGCCAAGAATCCCGGCATAAACTCTTCAATGAAGGCACTTCGGGCCTTGGCGATGGTGGCGGCTTTAGGCGCGATTCGGGCATTCCATGGTGCGAGCATGCCCGCGTCAAACGTGCGGTTTTCAGCGAAGTAACGCAACAACGCGTTTCGCTGAATCAACGCCTTGTTGACGTCAATCAACGCATCGAGATACACCCGGTCGTATTGGCTGATCACGGCGTCCATCCACTTGCGGCGCACCTCGCTCCCGCCTTGGATCAATTCCGCGTCGTCCGGCGCAATCATCACTGCCGGAAAGCGTCCGATGTGATCGGCAAGTCGGGAATACGGCTTGTCGTTGCGCTTGAATTGCTTCTTCGCCCCGCGTTGAACCCCACAACTGACGCGCTCGGACGTGCCAAGGCGCTCAAAATCTCCTTGAACCAACATGAACGGCTGGTCGTGGGCGATGTTTTGGGCATCAATGGGGTTGAAATAGCTTTTGCAAAAGCACAAATAGTGGACCGCATCAAGCACATTCGTTTTTCCACTGCCGTTGTCTCCAAGGAAACAATTGACTTGGGAACCGAGGCTCAAATCCGCGCTGGAATGGTTTTTGAAATGAACCAAATGAAGATGTTCGAGCCGCATGGTGCGAATTTCTTATTTTTGTGCTCCGTTACCCAAAACTCATGGCGAAGAAATCCAACCAAGACGACATTCTTGTCAACGTCGACGAGCTCTACAGCAAGTCAGAACAGTTTGTAGACAAGAACCGCAAGCAACTCACCCTCGGTCTCGGCGGCGCTGCCGCAGTGATCCTTCTGGTGATCGGCTACACCAACTTGATCGTTGCACCTAAGAATCTGGCCGCTGAAGAAGCAGCCTTCATGGCAGAGCATTACTTCGCCAAAGACAGCGCGGACCTCGCGATGTTGGGCGACGGTTTGAACGCCGGCTTGGAAGAAATCCTCAGCGACCACAGCGGCACCCCTGCTGCGGCTCGTGCAGCGTTCGAACTTGGCATCATGCATCGCGATGCTGCTCGCTTTGACGAAGCCGTAGCGGCCTTCAACCAAGCGGGTTTCAGCGATGACGTCTTCGGCCCCCTCGTGGACGCGAACATCGGCGATTGCCTGGTGGAGCTCGGTGACCTCGAAGGTGCTGAAAGCCACTTTGCATCTGCAGCTTCTGCTGCTGCCTCTGGCCTTGCTGCGAAGGCGCTGTCACCGATGTGCTCATACAAGCGCGCCTTGGTTTTGCTCGAATTGGGCAACGAAGACAAAGCGCGTCAGGTGTTGAAGGACTTGGCGGAAGACTTTCCCAATTCCACCTACGCCGCAAACGCCACAGGCTTGGCCGCTTCCCTGGCCCGCTGATTCATGGCGACGGCAGGAAAGAACTTGAGTTCCTACAAGTCAGAAGACTTGCCCAACGGTGCCCACTTCAAGGTGGGCATCGTTGTGTCTGAATGGAACTCCGCGTACACCGAGGGAATGCTCCAAGGAGCACAAGATGTTTTGATTGAAGCCGGCGTCCCTGAGCATGGCGTTCGGGTTCATTGGGTGCCAGGGAGCTACGAACTTCCTCTGGGAGCCCAGTGGCTTGCCGAGCGCGACGACATCGACGGCGTCATTTGCATTGGGTCGGTGATCCGAGGCGAAACCGCCCATTTCGATTACGTCTGCAGTGCGGCTTCCCAAGGCATTTTGCGTGTCAACCAAGACACTGGAAAACCGGTCATGTTTTGCGTACTGACCGACGACACCGCCGAGCAAGCTGAAGCCCGATCCGGTGGCGTCCATGGCAACAAGGGCACAGAAGCCGCCGTCGGCCTATTGAAAATGCTCGCCTTGCGCTCTTCTCTCTGAACCACAAATCCATGACTCGACTTCTCCCCTCTTTCCTTTTGGCTCTCGCCGCTTGGTCTTTGAGCAGCTCTTCCTTCGCACAATACCCCGGTTGGCAGCAGCATGCGGACTACGCCATGACGGTGGTGCTTGACACGACCACCCACCAATACAGCGGCACCATGGTCGTGACGTACATCAACAAAAGCCCGGAGACGTTGGACAAGGTGTTTTGGCACTTGTTCTTCAACGCGTTTCAACCCGGGAGCATGATGGACGTGCGATCTCGCACCATTTCCGACCCCGACCGTCGGGTGGGCAGCCGCATCGCCGAATTGCCCGAAGACGAGTGGGGATGGCAACGGATTGAGGAGGTCCGCGTCAACGGCGCATCCGTGCCTTTTGTGGAAGACGGAACCGTCCTCGAAGTGGCTCTTCCCAAGGCCCTGCGCCCCAGAAAGTCGGTCACCTTTAGCGTGACTTGGACCGCCCAAGTACCCCGTCAAATTCGCCGTTCCGGCTGGATGAACAAGGAAGGCGTGGAATACAGCATGACGCAGTGGTTCCCCAAGCTGTGTGAATTCGACCACCATGGCTGGCACACCAACCCCTACATCGGTCGTGAATTCCACGGGATTTGGGCCAACTTCGACGTGTCTCTGCACTTGCCAGAGGGCTACGTGGTGGCCGCCACCGGCGTCAAGCAGTCTGCGAAGCCCTTGAACTTGCCCAACGGATTGGCGGGCACGATCCACCGCTACAAAGCCTCCAACGTCATCGACTTCGCCTGGGCCGCAGATCCAGATTTCATCGAAGAATCCGTGGACGTTGACGGGGTGACGTTGCGTCTGGTTCACCAAGCCAATCCCGACATCGACAGCAATTGGACAGCCCTCGCCGACTACGCGGCCCGCGCCATGGCATTTATCAATGAGGACATTGGCCCCTACATGTATCCCGAGTACAACGTGGTGCAGGGCGGCGATGGAGGCATGGAGTACCCTATGCTGACCCTGATCACAGGCGAACGTTCCTTGCGCAGCCTCGTTGGAGTCACCATCCACGAGATGGCGCACAGTTGGTTCCAGGCCATGGTGGCCACCAACGAAAGCCTCCACGAATGGATGGATGAAGGATTCACCTCTTGGGCGGAATCTCGCTGCATGGCCGAGCTCTTCGCCGACCCGATGAAACCAGAAACCAACCCTCATGCTTGGGCGTATTCCGGATACATCAACCAACATCTCTCTGGGAACGAAGAACCGTTGATCACGCACGCGGACCACTACAAAACGAACCGCGCCTACGGCGTGGCCGCCTACAGCAAAGGCGAAGTGCTGGTGGAACAGCTCGCAGCCGTAGTTGGGGCCGAAGTTCGCGACGAAGCCATGCGGACCTACTTCAAGGACTGGTCTTTCAAACATCCTGGACCCCATGACTTCAAACGCGTGGTGGAACGCGCGTCTGGTTTGGAATTGGATTGGTATTTCCAGTACATGATGCACACCACGGACGCCATCGATTACGCCGTGGAATCGGTGGTCAACGACGAAGGCACCGTGACGGTGGAATTGAGCCGTCGCGGCGACTTCCCCATGCCGCAAGATGTGCAAGTGACGTGGGAGGACGGCACCATCACCCGGGTGCACATTCCGCTGGTCATGATGCGTGGACACCGTGCTTTGGGCGAAGGCGAAATCCTCGGCAAAGATTGGCCATGGGTGGAACCCACCTACACCCTTGAAGTGCCTTCCAAGGGACGCCTTACGGCTGTAACGCTGGATCCCGCTGCACTGCAAGCGGACATTCACAGGGACAACAACACCCTGACCTTTGATTTGGAGCGCGATCAAGAAGCGCGACAATCCAACTGACCCGTTCGACGTGTTCCGAAAACACTTCCACGTACATTCTCCCTTGCTTGACGCCGCGGTGCTGACCACCTTGGGGTTGGGCATCATGGGCTGGCTGTCTCCGCAGGTGTGGATGTTTCAGGGAAACCTTCCCATCACGCCACAGAGCTTGCTGATGGTCCTGTGGGGCGTGTTGTGGGGTTGGCGCGTGGGAACAGCTACAGTCGTGTTGTACCTCCTCGCAGGCGGTTTCGGCGCGCCTATCTTTGCAGATGGTGCGTCTGGATGGATGCATTTTCGAGGAAGCACGGCCGGCTTTTTGCTCGCCTTTCCCATCGGTGCATTGGTGGCCGGATGGCTTGCAGAGCAACCAAGCCAAATGCGCTATGGCACGTCAGCGCTGACCCTGCTTCTTGGACAACTTGTCATTGTTGTGCTTGGACTCGCTTGGCAACGGGGAATCGTGCCCGTTGAATCGACGTGGACGGAAACCCTCCTCCACTTGCTTCCGGCCTTGCTCGTGAAGACGGCGTTAGGCACTTTGGTGGTCGTGTTTGTCGGACGGGCCTTGACAGGGCATCGGAACCGCGACGATCAGCCTTCGGATTAAGACGGGTCGTGCTACCTTGACGGCCTCAAAAGAACCTCATGACCCTACCACGCCTTGCGGCTTGGGCATTGCTCCTGATTGGAGTAGGATGCACCAACGCCCCGGAAGCCCCTTCCACCAAATCCCAACTTGTTGCCGACATGAAACGCGCCACAGACCACCACAGCTACAGCCGACCTGAAGAAGCCGTGACCACGCACCTGACGTGGTCCGCTCAGGTGGATTTCGAGACGCGCCAAGTGCGCGCCACAGCCACTTACGACATTGCCACCTCGGATGACGCTCAACGCTTGATGCTCGATTGCCGTGACTTGACGATTCATGACGTCTTTGTCGACGGCACCAAGGTGGATTTCGACTTGGGCCCTGCTCGTCCCTTCATCGGACAACCGTTGAGCATACCCGTAACGTCCTCGACCCAACAGGTCATGGTCTCTTACACCACCTCACCCGATGCTGCGGCCTTCCTTTGGGTGGAAGGCGATTCTCCCTTCCTCTTTACCCAAAGCCAAGCCATTCTTGCCCGGTCGTGGGTGCCCTGCCAAGACAGCCCAGGCGTGCGGTTCACGTACGAAGCTCAGGTGCAGGTTCCTTCCAACCTCATGGCCATGATGAGTGCAACCAACCCCACGGAAAAGTCAGCCAACGGGGTCTACCACTTCGCCATGAAGCAACCCATTCCATCGTACCTCCTCGCGATGGCTGTGGGAGACGTCGAATTCCGAAGCGTAGGCGAGCACACGGGCGTTTACGCCACCCCAGACCTGATTGAGGCAGCAGCCTACGAATTTGCGGAAATGGAGGACATGCTTGAGGCGGCAGAAGAACTTTACGGGAAGTACGCGTGGGAACGTTACGACCTGCTCGTGTTGCCTGCGGCCTTCCCGTTTGGCGGGATGGAAAACCCACGCCTCACCTTCGCCACACCCACGATCATCGCGGGTGACCGCAGTTTGGTGTCGCTCGTGGCGCACGAACTCGCACACAGCTGGAGCGGCAACCTCGTCACCAATGCGACGTGGGACGACTTTTGGCTGAACGAAGGTTTTACGGTGTACTTCGAGCAACGCATCATGGAGTCCGTGTACGGCCGAGACATCAGCGAGATGCTCAGCACGTTGAGCTACCAAGGATTGGTGGACGAGGTGGACGCCATCATGGACGTCAACCCCAACGACACCCACCTTCGACTTCACCTCAAAGACCGCGACCCCGATGAAGGAATGACCGCCATCGCCTACGACAAAGGCTACTTCTTCCTCCGGTTGCTCGAAGAAACCGTGGGTCGCGATGCATTCGACGATTTCTTGAAAACGTATTTCACGACACACGCCTTCCAAGTCATGGACACGGACCGTTTCCTGGCCTACTTGAACGAGTCGTTGTTGACCAGCGAAGAACTGCGCCAGCGAGTGAACGTGGCCGCGTGGGTGGACGGCAAAGGCCTCCCCGCCAATTGCCCCAGCGTCCGCAGCACTCGCATCGAAAGCGTCGACGCCACCCTCAACGCCTGGGTGAATGGAACCACTCCATCCGCCGACTTGCCCTGGAACGACTGGATGTACCAGGAGCGTTATCGCTTCCTGTCCAACCTGCCGGACAACACGAGCTCAGAGCGTTTGGCCGAACTCGATCAGGCATGGAGCATCAACGCCACCGGCAACAACGAGGTGCTCTTTGCGTGGCTGGAGCAAGCTGTTCGCAGCCAGCATGAACCTGCTTACGACCGTTTGCGCACCTTCCTCGTGAACGTCGGTCGCCGCAAGTTCTTGACGCCCCTCTATCGCGCCATGCTCGAATCCGATCAGCGCGACCTGGCCTTGGACATCTATGGGCAAGCGCGCGGCAATTACCACAGCGTCGCGACGGGAACGATGGATGACTTGCTCGGTTGGAGGGAATAAGCCAACGCATCGGAGACAATAAAAAAAGGCACCCTCAGCGGGTGCCCTTTTTTCTTTCTGCGCTTCTTTGGAGCACCAACCCTTCCGTCATTCAACGGATGATGGTCACCACGCCAAACACCTCTTTGCGGTAGCTTTCTTCTTCGAGGCTGTGCACTTCAATGCGGTACGAGTACGGACCGTTCGGCACATAGTACTGCCCCTCATCTCCCACTTGGCCGTACCAGGCATCGTCAGGATTCGTTGTGCTCCAAATGAGCTCGCCCCAGCGGTTCCAGATTTCGAATTCAAAGCGATCCGGATCGATGTCTGTACCCTCCACAAAGAACGCGTCGTTGTGGCCGTCGTTGTTGGGCGTGAACGACGTTGGGATGAACAGGTTGAACATGCTCTGGATCTCAATTTGGCGGTTCACCACATTGACGCATCCGTGAGTATCCGTGATTTGGAGTTGCACCGGGTAGATGCCTCCTTCTGCCGGTGGGAATTGGAACGTGGGATCTTGTTCGAAGCTGTATCCAAGCGGGTTGAACGTGTTGAAAGTCCAAAACCACTCCACCACACTCGCGTTGGAGTACCCGTCAAACGTGATGTCCGTATCAGGAGCTCGCGTGGGCTGAGGGCCAGCAAAGAAGCCCACCTGCG
>Ga0209138_1000574_pt1 | contig 35370 bp, 31 predicted proteins | sample SaaInl3SG_22_DNA_FD_184645 | JGI IMG/M metagenome (GOLD analysis project Ga0209138, IMG submission 184645) | Marine microbial communities from expanding oxygen minimum zones in the Saanich Inlet - ESP_153SG_22_DNA (SPAdes) (version 2) | ecosystem: Environmental > Aquatic > Marine > Intertidal...
CCCAATTTTCGTCTAGCGCAACTAAAGAATCTGACAATTCCTTTGCGCGTTCGCTTTGAAGGTTGAGCATGGATCTGCGCATCTCACGATACGCGGGGCCAATTCCTTCTACCTCCGTTGATGGCCACACAAAGCCCTTTGAAATATTACTATGGTCAACGGCTAGAAAGCGTGTCCACTTTAATTGGCCTTCTTCATCCGCTACAATTCCTGAGAAATTCCGATGTCCCGTAGTGACCCCAGCGATGTAAAACTGTATCGTTCCCATCACGTTGGCGTGGCCACTCATGAGGTAGACATCATGCAATTCCACCTTTATGGAATCTTCATAAAAAAGGCTACCGTCATTTTGAGCAGCCTTTTCGAATGCCCTTGGCGTATTTTTCCAAATAGGATTTGCCCAATAGACCAATTCATCTGATAATCCCGCATAATACCCATCCACGGCGGCTTCATAACCCACCTGGTTTTCGATGTGGGATATCGCGAATTCACGAACCGCATCCTCTGAAAGCGAGGCTTGCGTGCAGCTCACTGCTGTCATTGCAGCAGCAGCAAGAATTAATTCTTTTTTCATGGTTTTGTATTATTAGTTGAATGTGTAAATTATAAAAATTGAAACTATTCTGAGTTTCATTTTGACCAAAAAAATTGAAAATGAGGATTTTAGCCTCTACAAAACAAACGGAATGCATTGACCTCCCGTTATCGTACATTTGAACCCGATGTCAGCACAGAAAGAACATACTATTGCTATTCTAGGGTTGGGCTATGTAGGCCTGCCTTTAGCTGTGGCGTTTTCGAAAAAGTATAAAACACTTGGGTTTGATATAAATCCAGAGAAAGCGGCTTTGATTGCCTCGGGGGTAGATCCCACGAATGAATTGGACGTTGACCAATTATCCCACGCCCTCCAATCGCACCTTCAAATCACTGCAGACCCCACCCGTCTCGCTTCGTACAACACCTTTATAATTACCGTACCTACAGACATTCATCCCGATAAATCCCCAAACCTTGAGCCGCTCATCGCTGCGAGTACCTTAGTAGGCCAGCACCTCAAAAAAGGAGATCTAGTGATTTACGAGAGCACGACCTACCCCGGCTGTACAGAAGAAGTGTGCGTACCTATTCTAAGCGAAAAAAGTGGCCTTATATTCAACCAAGACTATACAGTAGGCTACAGCCCAGAGCGCATTAACCCTGGTGATAAACAGCGCAACGTTACCAACATTCTCAAAGTGACCTCAGGCTCAACCCCTGAAGCAGGGCAGGAAGTGGATGCGTTATACAATGCCATTATTACAGCAGGAACACATCTAGCGCCCAGCATCAAAGTTGCGGAGGCAGCAAAAGCCATTGAAAATGCGCAACGCGATGTCAACATCAGTTTCATCAATGAGTTGGCATTGATTTTTGACAAACTCAATATCGATACTGGTGATGTGCTAGTAGCTGCCGGAACCAAATGGAATTTTTTACCCTTTAAGCCTGGACTCGTCGGTGGGCATTGTATTAGTGTAGATCCTTATTATCTCGCACACAAAGCGCAAAAAGTTGGTCACGACCCTCAGGTCATTTTATCGGGCCGCAGGATTAACGACAGTATGGGGCTGCATGTTGCCAGCTCGGTGGTGAAGCTATTGCATCAAAAAGACCTGCCTGTTAAAGGCGGAAGAGCACTCATTCTAGGTCTGGCCTTCAAGGAAAATACCGGCGATGTACGCAACTCTAAAGTCGTGGATGTGTATCAAGAATTAAAAAGCTTTGGTATGGAAGTCGACGTTTATGATCCCTTAGCAAATCCAGCACAAGCCTTGAGAGAATACGGTATAGAATTAGTCCAGAAGATCGTTTTATCAGAGTACCAAGCGATACTTCTTGCCGTACCGCACCACACTTTTGCTACACTTGCCATCCAAACTTCGCCGCAATGCGTGGTCTATGACCTTAAAGGGGTCCTCCCTCGCCAAAACGTAGATAAGAGGCTATAAAAAAGACCGCTCTCAGCGGCCTCATCTTATTTTCTAGCATAGTCGTCCTGAACACGAACAATGTCGTCCTCATCTGAGGGATGATCTGGATCCGTGTGCTGCCAGAATTCTGCAACAACGCCCCAACCTTTAAGACCGATCAAACGGTGGCGCTCCCCTTTGTCTAAGACAATAGTTTCACCTGCTTCAAAACGAACCAATTCTCCTTCGTCATTCGTCGCACTGCGCACAATACCCACAGGACCTTCCACTACACGCCAGGTCTCCGCACGACGGTGGTGGTATTGCCAGCTCAAACGAGCCTCAGGCTTCACCAATAGAATCTTTGGACTCAATTTTCCTGCGATGCGCAAGGGACCTACATCGAGACCTTCGAAGTAGATATCCGCAAACGCTTGGGCCTGGTTTTCGTCTAAAACGAAGAACCCACCCCACGGGCGGTTAAGGTCGTAACGATCTATACGCAGCCCTTGATTGCTCAATTTGATTCGAGTGGTTTCAAAGATGTCCATGTAGCTGTTGAATTGATTTGGTGGTTCAAAAATAGACAGAAACCCGAATCATCAACCATCGGCACGGTATTTGTGTCTCGATTGGAACTTAAAACTGTTGAAAACCTAGATTAATTAACACTTAACACAAGATTGTCTATCTTCGCTCAACCAATCAAAAAAACCTATTACTCATGAGCTCAGCACTCTTTCCTCTGGTGCCACCCTTTGTGGCAGTGGTGATTCTGCTAGCGAGGCTACTAATGGACTTCGGCTACAAGCTTGGTTTAGTGGATCAGCCGAACGAGCGTTCATCGCACACTAAAATCGTTCCTAGAGTAGGCGGTTTAGCCATTTTTCTCCCTTATATACTACTAGGTTTAGGTTTTCACCTTTTCGGTTACGACTATTTATCACTCAACAGAGGCTATTGGTTAGGCCTAGGGGCAATTGTAGCTCTGGGCACTATTGATGATCGAATAGACCTCAGTTCTTCCTTAAAATTTTTCGTCCAGTTCGCAGTAGCTGCCTTCTACGTTTTGTCTACCGGAAACTACGTAGATAACCTTTACGGATTGTTTGGTGTAGGAGCACTTCCTTCTTGGCTTGGAATCAGTTTGAGTATTATCACGGTCGTCTATTTAATCAATGCGGTAAACCTTATTGATGGAGTAGACGGATTGGCAGCAGGAATCAGTTTATTAGCACTCTACCTCTTCAGCACGCTCATGGGCGGCGGTGAGCATTTAATCACTTTCGCATTCATTGGTCTAGGACTCATTGTTTTTATGGGGTTCAATTATTCTGACAAGCGTAAAATCTTCCTTGGAGATGCAGGGTCGCTCAGCTTAGGTTTTATTCTAGCCACCTTCGCTATGGAATTCCTTCACAGCGGTAATAATCATATAGCCCACCTCAATCTAAACCCAGTCATCGTTGTAGTCTTAGTACTGGGCTACCCTGTCGCAGATACTATTCGAGTTTTCGCCATCCGCATCAGCCTGGGCTTGAGTCCATTCAATGCCGATCGTCGTCATATGCACCACGTTCTGTTAGACAAGGGCTTTAGCCACTTTGGCGCTACTACATTCATAATGACCGTGATGGCTGGCCTAGTTTTAAGCAATAAAGTTCTAGCACCACGGCTCGACAGTCACCTCATGATTTTGTTAAATATCTTAGGAGTCTTACTTATTCATCTTTTTGTTCGTCATCGTTCAACCCAATTGCGTATTTTTTGGCGCTCGTTCTCACGGACGTTCTTTAACCCCGTGAAAAAAGTGTGGAACAAATACATGGTAGACTAGATTGATACAACTCTTTAACCATACACCTGAACTGAGCCATTACATCTATGTAGTGGCTTTTTTCTTGATTGTCCTCGGCCTCCTCTGGGGCCGATTCAAAGCGATGCACGTCTTCGCCGCTGTGGTTATGGCCCTCATTCTATCTGGGTTTATGGGCATCAAACACATTTATGCTACGGCAGTGAACCCGTCTATTCTAACTGTGATGGCACTCATTGCACTCACAGGCGTATTGAAAAAGACGCTTCCCTTTCATAGAATTGGTGATTTACTGGGAAAATCGTCGAAAGGATTTATGATCCGGACCGGACTCGTCACGGCCGCCTTGAGTGGGTTCATTAATAATACCCCGGTAGTGGCGATTTTGATTCCTATTTTAAGGTCAAAAGCGAAGGAGCACAATTGGCCCATTGGGAATTACCTCATGCCGCTCTCATTTGCGGCTGTCGCTGGCGGTACGATCACCCTGATCGGTACTTCGACTAATCTCGTACTGAACGGTCTCATGATCGAAAATGGGATTGAAGGTTTTAAATTTTGGGACTTTCTCATTCCAGGACTCTACGTTACCGGGGCCGTTTTACTTACTACCGTACTCATTGCTCCCACAGTACTTAAAAAAACTACTGAAGGCCTAAACGCTGCTAAAAATGAAGAGCGTCAGTACACGACTGAACTTAAAGTCATACCTGGAGGTACTATGGAAGGTAAAACCGTAAAATCAGCGGGACTTCGCAACCTAAATGATCTTTTTCTCGCAGAGATTTACAGAAACGGTGAGTTCATCTCTCCGGTTACTCCGAAGATGACCTTAGAAGCGAATGACACCCTGTTTTTCACTGGCGCGCTTGAAGAAGTCAACGGCTTACTAGATCTCTTTCCGAAAGGACTAAAAACCGTCGAGGAGAAGTTTGAAGTCGATGCACGTCACGATCTTATTGAAGTCCTGGTCCCAAATAACAGTGACCTGATCGGCAGACCTTTAAAACAAACCAATTTCCGAGCACGTTACGACGCCGTTATTGTTGGCGTTCAACGCGGAGGTCAGCCCATTAAAGGCAAGATTGGTCGCATTGCACTGCAGGCCGGCGATCTTCTACTGCTCTCTGCTGGGATAAATTTCACCGCACGCAACGAACGCGAAACCCCGCTCATCACCATTAACCAGCACAAACGAACGTCCACATCCCCGAAAGGCCGAGGACAATACTTTCTTCCTGGTCTACTTATCATTGTAGGTGGTGCACTCTTTTTACACTGGTCATTATTGCTCTCAGTAGGACTTATGCTACTCCTAGGAATCGCCTGCGGCATTACTCACGCAGAAAAATTAAAGCGCGAATTTAATCTGGAACTTTACGCCTTACTTATTCTTTCCGTCGCCTTTGGTAGCGCGGTTGTAGAAGGCGGTCATGCAGGCTTCTTTATTGAACAAATCACTTTGCCGTCGGATGCTTCTGCTGGTATTGTATTATTGTTCCTTCTGACCCTGTTATTGACCAATTTCATGACCAACGTCTCCGCCGTCGCCATCGCTTTCCCGATCGCCGCAGCGATGATGCAACATTACCAGCTTGGACATCTCGAAGTCTTTCTTCCCGTAGCTTTTGGGGCGAGCGGAAGTTTCCTCACCCCCTCGAGCTATCAAACCCACCTCATGATCATGGGCCCGGGCAATTATTCCAACAAAGATTTCTTGAAATTGGGATTGCCTGTTTTAATGGTTTACAGCGCTGTAGCGTTGTGGGTTTTATTGTAGGTTACATTAGGAATTAGTCCACGGAAATCGGAAATTGCCCGTCTAACCAAGCATTTACACCCCATCGTGGCTGAAAAACTCCACATTATCCCTCACCAGCACGCAGTCTCTAGGGCGGATCGCGAACAGCAAAACGGTCATAAAGGACATGTTTTGTGGTTCACAGGTTTGAGTGGTAGCGGAAAGAGTACGGTGGCTTCCGCAGTGGAACGTACGCTCCACGAGCGCGGTATTAGAACCTACATCCTTGATGGAGATAATGTGCGCACTGGACTAAACAGCGATCTCGATTTTAGCGCTGAAAGTCGTGAGGAGAACATCCGCCGCATAGCTCATGTGAGTGGGCTGATGAAAGAGGCCGGATTGGTGGTGCTGAGTGCCTTTGTAAGTCCCTATCAAAAAGACCGCGACTTTGTCCGCGCCGTTGCACAAGGAGATTTCTCTGAGATCTTCATTAGCACGCCGCTGGAAGTTTGTGAGCGGCGCGATGTAAAGGGGCTGTATGCGAAAGCACGAGCAGGTGAGATTAGTAATTTTACAGGAATTAGCGCGCCGTTTGAGGCGCCGGGGAATCCAGAATTGGACGTTCCCACACACCAGATGAGTATAGAAGAAGCGGCCGCGATGGTCGTTGCATATATAATACCTAAAATAACAGGTGACGATGAGTAGCTATTCGCTAACACATTTACAAGAGCTCGAGGCAGAGGCGATCTATGTCATAAGAGAAGTCTACGCCCAATTTGATAATCCAGCCATCCTTTTCTCTGGCGGTAAGGACAGCATTGTCGTGGCTCATTTAGCCCGCAAAGCTTTCTTCCCTGCGAAGATTCCGTTCCCGTTCGTACATATCGATACGGGACATAATTTCCCCGAGACGATGGCCTTTAGAAACCAGCTCATCAAAGACCTTGGGGTCCAGTTAGTCGTCGGTTCCGTCCAAGAATCCATCGATGAAGGCGCCGTTTTGGAAGAAACTGGAATCAATGCCTCCAGAAACGCACTTCAAACCACTACCCTGCTCGATACCATCGAGCGCAATAACTTTGACGCGTGTATGGGTGGTGCCCGTCGTGATGAAGAGAAAGCCCGTGCAAAAGAGCGCTTCTTCTCGCACCGCGATGACTTCGGTCAGTGGGATCCTAAAAACCAGCGTCCAGAGCTCTGGAACCTATTCAACGGTAAAAAGCGCATGGGTGAGAACTTCCGCGTCTTCCCTATCTCCAACTGGACTGAAATGGACGTTTGGCAATACATCCTCCAGGAAAACATTGCCATCCCAGAACTCTACTTTGCGAAAGAGCGCAACGTAATCTGGCGCAACGGTTCATGGCTCCCAGTAAGTGAACACATCACTTTACGTGAAGGCGATACGCCACAAATGAAAATGGTTCGCTTCCGTACCCTGGGTGATATTACCATCACCGGCGGACAGGAAAGCGCTGCAGATACCCTAGAAAAAATCGTACAGGAGGTCGCCTCTTCTCGTCAAACAGAACGTGGCAACCGTGAGGATGACAAGCGCAGTGAAAGCGCCATGGAAGACCGCAAGCGGCAGGGATACTTCTAACCATCAAAGCACAAAAAATCCAGATGGAAAACACATTCGATACCAATTCCTACCTCAATATGGAACTCCTTCGCTTCACTACTGCCGGTAGTGTAGACGATGGAAAATCAACATTGATCGGCCGACTCCTTTACGACAGCAAAAGCATCTTCGAGGACCAAGTCGCTCAGATCGAACAAACCTCCGCAAAAAGAGGCCTAGATCACGTCGACCTCAGCCTCTTCACAGACGGTCTTAAAGACGAACGCGAGCAGGGCATCACCATTGATGTTGCCTACCGCTACTTTGCTACGCCGAAGCGTAAATTCATCATTGCAGATACGCCAGGACACGTGCAGTACACCCGCAACATGGTTACCGGTGCTTCTACCGCCAACCTTGCGCTTATCCTCGTGGATGCTCGCAAAGGTGTTATCGAACAAACCAAGCGTCACACCTTCATTGCCTCCCTCTTGCAAATCCCACACGTCTTCGTGTGTATCAACAAGATGGACCTGGTAGATTACAGCCAAGAAGCTTACGATAGAGTGGTTAAGGAATACACGGACTTCGCTGCAAAACTCAATGTTCAGGATGTCCGATTCATTCCAATGTCCGCCCTTCACGGCGACAATGTAGTCACCCGCAGTGATAAGATGAGTTGGTACGAAGGGGGCACACTCCTTCACAACCTGGAAACCGTGCACATCTCTGCAGACTACAACCTGCGCGATTGCCGCTTCCCCGTACAAACCGTCATCCGTCCCCACACAGACGAATACCACGACTTCCGTGGCTATGCCGGCCGTGTAGCAGGTGGTATCTTCAAAAAAGGCGATAAAGTGGTGGCCTTACCGTCCGGATTAGAGAGTAAAATCTCAGGCATCCACACCCTCACCGGGGAACTAGAAGAAGCCTTCCCGCCGATGTCCGTGACCATTACTTTAGAAGATGATATCGACATCAGTCGTGGAGACATGCTCGTACGCAGTGAAAACCGTCCAGAAGCTCAGCAAGACCTGGATGTAATGCTTTGCTGGCTCAATGCCACGCCGCCGCGTCCGCGTGCGAAATACGTCCTTAAGCAAACCACCACAGATGCCCGTGCGATGATTACTGAGATTCAGTACAAAATGGACATCAATACCCTCCACAGATTAGAAGAGGATAAGGACATTAAGATGAACGACATCGCTCGTGTGAAGATTCGTTCTACCAAGCCCATCTTCGCAGACGAATACAACCAAAACCGTGTTACAGGATCATTGATTCTAGTAGATGAAGCAACCAACGAAACGGTTGCTGCGGGGATGATTCGTTAAATCACCAATACTCTTAAAACACGAAAAGCCCCCTGACGCTATCGCCGGGGGGCTTTTTATTTAAAAGCAATCTTATAAATAGATTGTGAACAGTAATCCTCCTCCCATTAATGCCGGCGCTGAACTGAAGGCTGTAAAACCTGATCCGCGCGTTTCAGTCTGGTATAAGGATTGAGGTAAAGCATCATATGAGGTGTATACCTCTCTCGACCTTTGAAGTGTGGTGTTCAAGCTTGTAGCCAAGTGAAACTCTATTCCTAACGAAAACTTTTCCTTTAAAAAATTATCTGTTTTATTATTTAATTAGGACTATGTTTTTTTGGATGATGCTATTGCCTTGTTCAATTATCAATATATATGCTCCAGTGGGCCATTTCTTTACATTAATAGTGCAACCTTTATTTCTCAACTTTGATTGAAATAGAATTCTACCTAATTCGTCTTTGATCATAATAGATGAAATGACATTTGACGATTCAATTGTAATAAATTCATTGGCTGGATTTGGAAATATATTTATGTTGGATTCTTGTTCAAGAATGCCAATAGTACTTATATAGAGGGTGGCTAATTCTGAGGTGTCACTGCATATCCCTCCTGCTTTGATACAACGGTATTCTGTAAGGTGATTCATTGGCTGGGCGGAGAATACCTTCATTGTGTGATCTTGCGTTCCTTGGTATTGGCCACCATCTGCAATATTTATAAACCCATTACCCGTATTTGCTTGCCATTGATAGCTCACTCCTGTGGCCGCATCCACAGAAAACTGAGCTGTTTGACCGGGACTTACGGTGTCATTTTCTGGATTTTGAAGAATTGTAGATCCAATAATTATTGCAGAACTATCACAGTTTTTATTTGAAGTACTCGTTACAGTACCTGTCGTATCCACTGCACGTACATAGTAACAATAAGAATAACCGTTTATAATACCGTAGTGATTGAACGTGGTATCAAGCGTACCTCCTTTTAAGAGTACACCTGAGATTACACCTCCCAGGGAATCCGTAATGTCACAGTATAAATTATACTCCTTCACCTGTGTCTGTGTCCATGTTTTGTAGGTATTCCAACGAATTCTTGCATAGCCATCACACGGGTCTATGCCTAAGAACAAATACATTGTACTTGACGATATCGTATTCCCCACGCTACTTAGATTCCCGCAGTTGTCAACTGCTACTATCATGTATTCCTCACTTTCATTTTCAGCATTAGACAGCGGGTATGTGTAAGGCATTGAGGTCGCATAATCTGAGGCCAAAATAGTGTCTACAGGCTGCAAGAATCCTGAATTATCTCTTCTGTATATTCCATAATAGACGACATCACCATCCGAAGACGCTTCCCATGACATGGCAGCAAGATTGCCTCCAGCTACTGTAACACTGTCAAAAACAATAGGCGCAGGCGCTATATTATCCAAGAAATATCCGCTGTCAGAAGAGCTTATACAAGTTGCCCCATAGCGAACTTCATAATTCAGCGATGCGAAGCTACAAAGAGCAGCAACAGTATCTGTCCAGGTGGTATCCATTGTAGTTCCTAATTGAGTCCAATTCCCTGAATTGATTGGAGCTTCGACCCAAACATCATAAGACGTTGAATCATTGCCGCGCATCCATGAATTCCAATCGATCTGAGCGATCGATGAGTTCGGTGGTGGCGGAAATGCCTGTAAACCCACACGAATGTTTTGTATGACCGGTGTTGGATCTGATAAGAGTCCACATCCCCCTCCGACTTGAATGGTATAACCATTTACAGCATTGGGATTTGCACCAGTATGGGTGTAAGATTGAGTAGCCCAATCGTAGATCGTATCAACAATCGTAGTGTTGCCTAAAGTATCAATGTGATTGATCACATAGAAATCCCAATTAAATCCGGTATCCGGATTAGCCACCCAATCAAAAGTGACACCTAGATCATCTTGTTGGATACAGGTATTGTCAATATTGGGCATGCCCGGCATGTAATTTTTGACTTTTACAACCACCTTCTTGTATGCAAAACGGTTGATGGGACACTGATCATCCTGCATACGGAGGTAAAAGGAATATTCTGACTTTAAGGTACCACATTGGTACTCTTGGTAGAAAAGGTGGTCACACGTAATGTTCCAGTTAAACTTAACCGTGTTTATTCCTGCGTAAGTAAAGACCCCGCCTGGATTCTGTGAGGTCAAGGTTGCACAGGGAGGATTAAACAAACAAGAGTTTGCGTTACCATAATTCGCCGCCGAACTTAAATTACCTCCAGAAGCACTAAAAGTTACATTCTGTGGATTACAATTTGGTTGAAAGGGACCGTCCGTAGCACCAATGTTAAACCTTATGGTATCTCCAGGGTAAGCTTCAGTGTAGTAGTAAATAGTATCTCCCACTGTGTTGATAACAGGAGTCAATACTGTAGCATTCATCAAGGAGTTGTCTGGTGTCAAAGACATGTCCGGCGCCTCATCTACATAGGTAGCGGAACAAGGTCCTACTGGCGGCGTACAACTTAGAGTTACGATAGGGATATCTCTATAAATTTCTCCCACTTTCTGTCCACAACGCCACTCTTCAATAACCACACAATTAGCCCATGAACCGGCGATACTAGAATTAAACGTGATTTCACCCGTCTCACCGTCAATTGATGCAGGCGTTGATGTTGAACCACTAGGCAACGGACTGTTCCATGAATAACCGGAAGAAAACGTCACTGAATTAGTAGCTGGATTCGCTGAAAAAGAGGACGCACCCCAAGGATAGGACCAGTTGTAATATAGTGAATCCAAATCCGGATCGTAACCAAGGTTGTTGTAAACTACGTCAACACCAGTACATGAAATCACCTGTGGGTCTTCGAGGAAATTTGGAGAATTGTCAAAACAAGTTGGATTTGATGCGGTACCAGCGGAAAGTGCCGTTGTGGATCCAGGCGGGGTATATGGATACATGACTGCACGTAGTAAGAAACTAGTACTTCCTGTACTGACTAAATTTCCAATACTGCTAGGACGACAGCAACTGTTCCAAGTAAAATACCAACCTGAGGCAGGTGGAGTACCCGTTAGTGTTATATCTCCAGAACGGTAAACATATTTCTGCATGCGCCCTTGTCCGGAAGTAGCTCCGGAACAGGATGTAGCACCGGTTTAACAAACAGGAACAACATCTGTTGTGCTGATGAACGCACAAGAAATGCTTACTCCGGCATTCGTTGCAAGAGACTGCGCTGAAGTTGGGAGTGGGAGGTTTATACCTCCACAATCACGGTAAAGAACCAAAGTAAACTGGTACTTTCCGTTGGGTTTACATTTCCATACAATCTCACCACCCTGAAGGTGATTAGCATAGCCTTGAAAAGATAATAATGCAAAAGCGAAAATTAAGAGTCGTTTTTTTAAGCTCATCTGAATGTTTATTGGTTCCTTAAATATAGAAAATGATATTCAATCGAAATTGAATCGTCATCCAAACGTGACTTAATACTTAATATACGCCTGCAGCCCGCAGTCATTTTTTCATGAACTTTTCCTTTGTCAGCTCCTAATTTTCCTCAAAACCCCTGTTAATTAACGGAAAAAGTAACGTAACTTCCTACCCGAGAGGGAACGTTAAGGCCAAAATTAGCATGTCAAATAAATGGCTTAACCAAATTTTGCTCTCGTTAGAAGGTCGAAAAATGAACACTTCTGAACACCAAAAGTGACACTTTTTGACAGGGTAATTTGAAGGAAGGAAGATGGGTAAAATAGGATTTAGAATTCGGAGCAAGGTTAACAAACAGGTCAGCATTTATGTCTACCTCTATGGACCGTTCAAAACAAGATTAGAAGCGAAAACCGGTTTTGTAGTTTTACGAGACGAATGGGACATCAAGAAAATGCGCGCCAAGATCTCAGATGAAAACGGTGTCCGTCTGAACGGCTATCTCGATCAACTGGAAAGACATCTTGTTTTCCAATACAACAATCTCCGCTCCAGTTCTCAAGAATTTACTAGAGGATGGCTCGAAAGTCAGATCAGTGCATGTTTCAATAGACCTGATAAAGACAACCGGTCTAAGCTCACCTATCAAATACGTCGCTACATTAATGTAGCCGATACCAAACGTGTTCGATCTACTGGAAGCATTGGTTTATCTTATAATACCATACGCTCCTACGAGCTGTTCGAAAAGATCATCAAGAACTTCGAAGAGTATCGAGGACAACCGGTGCTCATTGAGCATATCGACAAAGCATTGATAGACAGCTTTACCCACTGGATGCTCAAGATTCAGAAATACAGTACTAATAATACTGGACACCAACTCAAGCAGATAAAGACCATTTGTAAAGAAGCTGACCGAAATGGATTACAGGTCCATCCATTCACCAAACACATCGAAGGCTTTCGTCAGCGCAGGTCCGATCGGATCATCCATACCATCAGTTTTGAAGAAATAGAACACATCAAGAATCTGCAAGATCTCGCTCCAGAGTTGGAAAATACAAGAAAGTGGATGTTGATTGGCTTCTATTCAGGCCAACGAGTAAGCGACCTTCTAAAACTTACAGAAGCACAGGTAAGACATGCGATGAATGGCGTCTATATAGATGTGACCCAACAAAAAACGGGTAAGCATGTCACCATTGGAGTGAGCGACCCAATGACAATAAAGATTATTAAGGAAGAATTCCCAAAGCCGCTATCTGCGATACTCTTTAACAAGTACATCAAAGAGGTTTGTAAAAAAGCGGGGATGACTGAGCATGTGAAAGGATTCAAACAGAACCCAGAGACGAGACGAAAGGAACCCGGAATCTTCCCAAAGTATGAACTAATCTGTGCCCATGACCTAAGACGATCATTTGCCACTAACTATTTCGGAAAAGTAGAAACACCAATTCTGATGTCAATAACAGGCCACTCCAAAGAAACCACGTTCCTTTCCTACATAGGCGCTAACCCAAATAAAGATGCTATGGCCGACGCCTTCATGATGCGAGCAGCGAGCCTATAGTTATTTGCGATTACGTTCTTCTTCAAAGAATTCAGTCTTATTACTGTATTGACCATATGGGGCGTCAAAGTATTCTTGAGACCATCTATCTCTTTGAGGCTTAGTCTTTGGTAACACATAGTTGGCAGTTATCTGGACGAGTTTCAAAAGCTGACTGGCATTTAGCTCATCCATCTTTTCATAGAGTTTAGTCATGCCTTCCGTAAATAAGATTTCTACTGCATCGCGAACTGTTGGATCTATTCTGGCCTTACCACGTTTGCTCTTTTGACCTGCTATCCGAGCCGTTTCTGAAGTAAACTTTCCCATAACATTCTGTTTTTAAGATTCTTACTTCAAGCATAATCAAGAATTCAAAAGGACACAAGTTTAGATAGGATAGGTTATCCCTCAATAATTAACAATTGCTACTTTTGTTTGAACCAAACCATCTAAAATGCTATTCAACTTGCATTCTCCCCGAAAAAGAGCTACAATGAAAAGTAGAATAATTAGATTTCGGGATTATGGAGACCAGCAGATTTACAGAAAGCCTGTTTGTCAAGTCATTACGTGAAGATGATTGCGGTCGAAGCTCTAAGGATATATGCCGATAATTGGGCATTAGTTCAGCCACGTTTTATCAATGGAAGCGTAAGTATGGCGGCTTTGAGGCTGGCAAATTACGTCGCTTAAAGGATTTAGAGCAAGAGAACAGTCGTTTGAAGCGACTGTTGGCGGACACGATCCTTAATAAGGAGATCCTAAATGACATGATCGAAAAAAAGGGTTGGCCCCCGATGAGTAGTGGGGGCTCGTTAAGATAATGTTGGAAGACTACGACATTGCACTACGCAGGGCCCTAAGGTTGATAAGATTATCCTCATCGATGTATTACTCAAGCCTAAGTGTAATGACATCAAAGCGCTGAAGTTGATGAGTGACTACGCAAAAGAGAACCCTACTCATGGTTAGGACATGATGGTAAAGGTCTTTCATAAGCCGCACGGATGGAATTACAAGAAGACCGTGCGCCTTTATCATAAATTGCGCCTTCCTGTGGTCAGAAAGCGACGTCTTCGCCGACAGGTGGAGCCTGTAGAGTCCCTGGTTCAGCGCATCGTCGAGAATGAGACAAATAGTATGGACTTCATGAGCGACAGTCTGATGGCGGAGGTAAGGTGCGCTTACTCAATGTGATTGAAGATTATAATCGTGAGTACCTGTGCTATGATGTTGCTATACCTCTTCCTGCAGAGCGCGTAATACATACTCTAGATTATCTGATAGATTTCAATGGGGAGCCATGTAGGATAAGTGTAGACAACGGTCCAGAGTGAACAATTTACGCGCTGGCCTTGTGGGCTCAGAAGCACAAAATAATGCTTCTGTTTATTGAGCCAGGTAAGCCAACACAAAACAACTATATCGAACGATTCAACCGTACATACCGGACAGAAGTCCTAAATGCGGACCTATTCGAGTCCATTGAACAGGTGTGGGACGAGACAGAGAAATTTCAATATAAGTACAACATCCTTAGGCCTCTTGGATCCTCGATGGACATGGGGCCCATCGAGTTCAAAGAATTTAGAAAACCCCTTACTCAAAGGCATTTGTGCAAGGGATTAACAGCTAAGAATTTAAAACTAGAATTTGACGAACTTAATATAGCTAAGAAAGGGATGGGATACAAAAGGAAGAAGAAAATGAGAATATTGTTAAATTGATACCTTTCTGAAAAAGGGAAAGCTACAGAATAACATAGACTCCTAAAAAATCATTAAGCTATAGTTTTCCAATCATTTCTAAACTTGTTTTGATTTCAACTCTGAAATTTCATTTATGTCTGTCAGTCCTAGTTGCATCATATTATTTCTTAATTGGTCTTTTAGAATCTCAATGACTTGATTGACCCCTTGTTCTTTAAAGGCACCAAGACCATACATGAAAGGACGACCCGCAAAAACAAAATTTGCTCCAAAGTTTATTGCTTTGAAAACATCCAATCCAGAACGAATACCGCTGTCATAAATCAATGGAAAATCTGGACCAACTGCTTGGCGAATTTCTTTTAGTTGGGTTAAGCAGGAAACACCACCATCAAACTGCCTGCCTCCATGATTTGAAACATAAACACCATCAACATTCATCTTTTTGGCGAGCAAAGCGTCTTCTTGACTTAGCAAACCTTTTATAACCATTGGACCCTTCCATTTATTTCTAATCAATTTGATATAGTCCCAATTTACAGAGCCTCCCAGACGGTTTCCTACAAATTTTGAAACAAACCTTAAATCATTATTATTTGTGTACGATTCAACTGTTTTTAATCTTGGCAAGCCGTTAAATAAAGTTTCTATAGTCCACTTTGGATGTCGCAATCCGTCTAAAATCAATCTTGATGAAAACTTCAAGGGAATATTGAGTCCTGCATGTTTAGATCTTTCTCTTCTACTCGGCGCAGGTATATCAACTGTAACAACCAAAACAGAAAAATTACATTCTACAGCTCTCTCTAATAAAGAATCTAAAATGTTCAAGTCTTTCGGTGGATAAAGCTGAAACCATTTATTCTCAGTCTTAATCTGATTTCGCGGATCAATTTCTTCTGGACTCATGGTTGCCACAGTACTCAAACAGAATGGGATATTATTCTTGAACGCAGATAAACTGAGGTGTTTTTCCGCATTAGGCCATATTAAACCCGTTAAACCTACTGGTGCTATTCCGATTGGAGCATCGTATTTAAATCCAAACAACTCCGTTTTCAATTCTGAAATCTTTACACCCAAACAATATCGTGGAATAAAAGATATACTATCAAATTGCTCCGTATTCTTTTTCAATAAGATTTCTTTATCTGTACCGCTCTCAAGGTAACTGAACGCCACATTTGGAATTTTTCTTTTGCAGATTTTCCTGAGCGATTCAACTGTGTGATAATCTTCTGCCTTTGCCATTATATATTTTTTAACCTATTCCGAAATATTTTAAACCAGCTTTCTCCAACACTTCGCGGCGGTACAGGTTTCTGCCATCAAATACCACTTTGTGGATCAATGCATCACCAACTTTCTCCCAGTTCGGTACACGGAACTCCGCCCACTCGGTAATCAACGCCAAGGCATCAGCACCATTTAAGGCTTTCATTTCATCTTGGCAGTAGGTGATGCGGTCGCCAAGTACGCGTTTGGCTTCTTCCATGGCTACCGGATCGTAGGCACGCACCTTGGCACCGGCTTTCATCAACAACTCTGCAATAACAATGGACGGTGCTTCACGCATATCGTCAGTATTCGGCTTAAAAGACAAGCCCCAAAAGGCAATGGTTTTGCCTTTTAGATCGCCTCCGAAGTAGGTGTTGATTTTATCAAAAAGAACACTTTTCTGATCGTCGTTTACCTCTTCCACGGCTTCTAGGATGCGCATCACATGGCCGCACTCACGGGCCGTTTTAGCCAATGCCTTGACGTCCTTCGGAAAGCACGATCCCCCGTAGCCGATACCCGGATAGATGAAACGATTCCCGATGCGTGGATCGGAACCAATTCCCTTGCGCACCGCGTTCACATCTGCACCTACCTTCTCGCACAACAAAGCGATGTCGTTCATGAAGGAAATCTTTGTGGCGAGCATGCTGTTCGCCGCATATTTGGTCATCTCAGCCGATGGAATATCCATGAAGATCACAGGGTGACCGTTCAAGGTGAATGGACGGTAGAGCTTGTCCAGAATCTGTTGGGCATGGTCGCTGTCCACACCCACTACAATACGGTCCGGCTTCATGAAATCTTCAATGGCCGCACCCTCTTTCAAAAACTCAGGGTTGGAAGCCACGTCGAAACCAAAGTCCACGTCGCGCATGTTCAACACATCGTTCACTGCACTGCGAACCTTCTCGGCAGTTCCCACAGGAACAGTACTCTTGGTGATCACTACAAGGTAGTCAGTCATCTTCTCACCGATCTCTTGAGCCACGCCCAAAACGTACTTTAGATCGGCAGAGCCATCCTCACCGGGAGGCGTTCCCACCGCAATAAAAGCAGTCTCAGCACCGCGAATGGCATCACCTAAATCCGTCGAGAAATTCAAACGGCCTTTGCTGTAATTGCGTTCCACGATTTCTTTCAAACCTGGCTCGTAAATCGGCATAACGCCATTCTTCAAACCTTCGATTTTCTTCGTGTCGATGTCCACACAGGTAACTTCGATACCAACGTCTGATAAACAAGCGCCGGTTACTAGGCCAACATATCCAGTTCCTACCACAGCTATTTTCATCTTAACACAGTTTTATTAAAAACATTTCTTATGATTGTTTGATCTAGCGGATGACGACCTTTAGCTAAATTAATTATCGGGAAAACACTAAGTAGTAATAATTTTGCAATGAAGTTATTAACCACAATAATTTTAATATCGGATGGCAATAAAACCTTTACAAACTTGAGGAAGTTTACAGTTTCAAATATGAACAACTCCTCTTCACTAATAGACGGGTTGGACAGCAGTCTATCGGTATGTTGCCAAACAGATTCTAAACTGCAAAAATCGACCTCCTCTTTAAAATTCGGTACTATTGCAATACCTGTAAATGATGCCATTCGTGGAATTAGTGAAACCCAATTATTACTGCGCGTATTCAATATCATTGAAGGATTTAATATATACGCTCTATTATCATTGTTTCTGTTCCAAGACTTAATCATCACATTAGCTACCGCTTTCGATTTTTCATAAATATTATGTGGATTGTAAGCTTCTTTTGAAGGAAATACTTCTTGATTCTTCCAAAACTTCGTTTTTGGACTAATGACACCCATGCTTCCCAAATGAATCAAAATTGTATCTGAATTTTCAAGTGCTAATAATAGCTCCCTAATCAAATCAATATTTGAGTGCTTAATTCGCAACCTGTCATTTCCGTAATAACCGGCTGCATTCACAACTGCATAAGGCCTTTCAGATTGAACAAATGATCTATAGTTAAACCCGCGATCAGCGCATTTAACGATGTATTTCTGAGTTAATTGAGAGTATAAAAAGCTGCCTACAGCTCCTCTATACCCAACCAATATTACTATTTTTCTCTCCACAAATTTGAGATTTTTACTATTTTAGAGCTGTATGAGTGATTCTCTATGATATATGGTCGCGCCACAATCTTACGTTCACGATTTGCAATTATGGAGTCCTCCAAAATCTTGAAAAATTCATATTTATCCTTATAAACTGAAGCAAAATCTAAAGATTTCCACTTATTGGAGAAGCTACCGCATTCGGTTAGAATTATAGGTTTATTACAACTTAAATATTCAAAAGCTTTCAAGGCAGATGATCCTGTTTTTCTTAATCTACTACCCTTTAGTGGTACCAAACAATACCTCGATGAATTAATTAACTCTACCACCTCAGATTGGTCAAGCCTACCTGTTAATATAACCGAATCCAATAGCCCAAGGGCCTTTACTTTCTTTTCGATTCTTTCATAATCCTCACCGTCACCCACCAAAACCATATTAAAACTAAGCCTTTTTTGGCTGAGGTATTGAGCACCGTCAATGACTAAATCTAAATCTTGCCATGGCGAAAAAGTACCAACAAACAAATAATCTATAGAAGGTCTGGCTATATTTAAATTCGGAACAAATAATTTTGAATTAACACAGTTTTCAATGATTGTTGCATTTTCACCGTAGTAATTGGCAATTTCTTGAGTAACACAAACAATCCTTCTAGCACCCTTCCTCAATAAATATTCATCTAGCCTAGCCAGTGCCAACTTTATAGAGAGTGACTTTTTACCTCTATCACGTAACTCATCGGTAACCACAGCATTCATCTCATAAATAATATCACGAGCTGGAAAAAACAATTCTAATAATGTAACAACACCTTCAGAATATCTAACGTAAAACCTGCCTGGTCTTTTATAGATTCCAAATAAAAGTATACGTAAATAGTAAACAACTGCACTACTATTACCTTTAGTCAATAAGCGATCACTTTCTTTTACCAATCCATTTTCTACTAAGTTTTTCACATGAATTGAATCTCCTCGATTCTTGCCTAAGTTAACAGGGAAAACAAACGCTATCTGAAATGTCTCCATTGCTTAAGTTTTATGGCCTTGATTACTTTCCGATGGATTAACAACCTATCTAACCAACTCGGCATTACACTCCAACGAATCATCATTAGATAATCATGAAACTCTTTGTGACCTGTAACATAGTATAAATACGTTATTTGCTCGATATGAATATCGAGATATGCCCTGTCAATTTTAGTCTTAAATGAATCATATACACTATAACCTAACAAAGAATATTTATCTAAACCTCTGCGCAACCGACCTATACAGTGTTCGAATAATTCCAATCCTTTATCGTTTTTCCTGCCAACTTTAATATAATCCTCTAAACCAATAAGAACGAAAACGAAGCCGTTCAGAATATTACTATCCGGTTGACTAGGGAACTCCTGGAAAGGCAGCAAACCTTCAGGAGTTATGAAATCATTTTCCGCAATCATTAAACTTGCAAAAACTGCTTCCATCCTCGAAATTGCTAGTTCTAAATGCATACCTCGCGATATTAGCATGGCATAAAAGCTTAGGGCCAAACCTTGTGTCATGGCAGACTTAAAACCCGGCTCTACACCATAACTGAAATATGCATAGTTATAAGGCCAGTTACAACCTAATTCATCTAAAACCTTATTCGATTCCAACCATTGTATTATTTCTTCTATCCAGCCTACTGAATCTGGGACACTCTCTAATAGATAAATTCCGAGTTGAAAGGTTGTAACAGGATTGTATGCGTTCTCCGGTGCATCACTATCAAACCTAAACAAACTCCGCAAATTATACTTAGGTATGCGGAAATTGTTTTTAATGCAATAGGTATATACATTTTTATTTGTACTTACAGGATAATTTATTTCTCTCATTCCTTAAAAATAGATCACTAATTATTGCTATAATTATTAGGCCTAAGCTTGCAAGCATAAGCGATACACTTAAAGACTCAAACAAACCCCCTATAAAATAGGCAGTATTCACAAGAACCATATTCACTATAGACAAAAGCAAAATGGTCTTTGTGCTGTCTAACAATAAAAATGCGGTATTATTAAATTTTACGTTAATAAAGAATAGGTTGCCTATAGATATAATGATGAACATTTCACGAATATAAGACAAATCAAATTGAGGACCTACAAGATGTGACAATAGCGGATATATTAAAACCAGAATTATGCAAGAAAATAGCATATATATCCATTTAAGCTGTCTTAACTGATTTAATGAAACATTATTAATATTATTCCGATTACTATAGAAACTAAATAAATAGGTGTTTATGATGTTTGCCAAAATAAAAATCGTTTCGCTAGCCGACAAGGCTAAGGCAAAATGCGCTTGTGAGTCACGACCATAGAAGAAAATAACCAAATATACTGGGAGTTTGTAAGCGAAGAAAGTAACTATGTTCGATACATATGCGTGCTTTGAATAAGCCCAGAACTTTTTAAGTATTATCTTATAGCGAGAATCAAATCTAAAAGTCGTCGATAAATTGATCAAAAGCAGCAAAGCAAAAAGATATACAAAGACAATTGAATCTAAACCAATTAACTTTCCAATATAACACCCTAAATATAAAGCAAAAATCCATGACAATCTTTTTAATCCATACGTAAGATATTTGTCTTTTGACAATAAAAAAACATTAAGTATGTTAAATAGTGTAAAAAGTATATAAACGCTAATATATACGAACTGATTAAAAAAGGCTGTAATAACAACAAGAGCAAAGAAAACAACAATGGTTAAACTGGACAATAATCGATACATGTATTCTATAACATTGACGTATCTCTTAAAGAAAATCAAAGCCTGATTCATCCCGAAATTAAAGATGGCAAAAGCTCCATTAGCAGTAGCATGAATAAGCACATATTGACTTAAAACATCTGGCGAAAATAAATGGGATAAAAAATAAGGGAATAAAAAAAATAATCCAGTAACCAGTAACTGTATGGCTGTAAAGCTAAAACCTTGTGTATAAAACTTCATCTATTATAAATAGAACTGCCTTATAGCCTTAATTACCAAATTTACCTCCTGTACTTTCATTTCGGGAAACATCGGTAAAGAAAGAATCTCATCCTTCACAGAGTCAATGTTTCGATAAACAATCGAGCCGATATTTAATTTGTAGAACGGAAGATCCGTGAGAGGTCTAGGATAATGAATTGCTGTCTCAATTCCTTCTGCCGCCAAATATTTAACGAGTTCCTCGCGTTTTTCAGCTCTTATAACAAATACATGCTGAGTATGATATGTCTCAGGACGAAGAGGAATTAACTTGACACCGGGTAAATCATTAAGACCCGAAGTATAAAGATCCGCTATCTTGTTGCGACTTGCATTCCACTCTTCAATAAAACCCAATTTTAAATTTAAAATTCGAGCTTGTAACGTGTCCAATCTGCTGTTTACTCCGTCAAATTCGTGTTCATGTTTTTTCAAAGAACCGTGTTGGGAAAGCTTTTTAATCTTCAGTGCTAATTCATTGTTGTTCGTTATCACACATCCAGCATCTCCGAATGCCCCAAGGTTTTTTCCAGGATAAAAGCTAAACGTTCCAACATCACCAAAAGTCCCAACGTTTTGTCCCCGATATTTCGTCAAATGGGCCTGAGCACAATCCTCTATAAGCTTTAGATTATACTTTTTCACAAGAGTCATTAATCCAGACATATCACATGCTTGTCCATAAAGGTGCACCGCAATAACAGCCTTGGTTTTATCAGTGATTAGACTTTGTACATGACCTATATCAATAGTATGGTATTCATCGATATCGGCAAAAACAACTTTGGCTCCTACTTGAGAAACCACTTCACTCGAACTTATCCAAGAATTACCAACTGTAATCACCTCATCGCCTTCACCTATGTTCAATGCTCTTAATGACAAATACAACGCGTCAGTGCCATTTGCTAGTGAAACGCAATTTGTAACTTTTAACAGGTCAGCAAAACTCTGTTCGAACTGCTTGACCGGTTCACCTCCGATAAATCTTTGGTCCTTCAAAGTCTCATTCCAAATCTTATCAAGATCCTTTCGTAATACGTCTAATTGACGATCTAAAGTGTGAAATTTTATCATAATTTTCTAGCAGGATTACCTACATATTTACCTGGTTCTACTATACTTTTTGTTACAACCGCTCCCGCACCAATAACTACATCATCACAAATAGTCACTGGTAAAATTGTCGCGTTACTACCTATTGAAACTCGATCTCCTATTTCTGTCGATATCCATTTACTCCTATCCCCTTGAGCAGGTCCCCCATCACTAAATTTGTCATTAACGAACATAACACCGTGTCCGATAAAGCAATCTCTACCAATCGTCACAAATTCGCAAACAAAACTGTGGCTCTGTATTTTAGTATTATCACCAACCTTGGTATTTCTCTGTATTTCTACAAAGGGTCCCACAAAAACATTAGCGCCAAATTCAACACCGTAGATATTTACTGGCGAAACTACAGTAAGATCGTCAATTCCCTTAATATCTACTATACTACTATCAATTAATTTCATTATACAGAAACTTTAAATACTCCTTCATATAAATATCCCTACTAAAATTTTCTACAATATAATCTCGACCTTTAAGGCCTTCTTTTTTGCTTTGTAATTCTTTGAAAGCATTTACCATCGATTTAACATCACCACAAACAAATCTTACACCATTAACTCCATCAATTAAAGAATCCCGTAATCCATAGATATCCGATCCGAGAACTGGTAAACCACATGCCGATGCTTCAATCACGACATTACCAAAGCCTTCCCTGTAACTTGGCAACAACAGAACATCAGCCATTTGATAGAATTCCAATGGATCCTCTACATAACCTACATGTGAGCAATTTTCGGGAAGCCTAAAGTCCTCAATCTCAAGAGGACCACAGAATATTACCTTGTGTTTAAGATTCAAAGTCGCCGAAAACTTTAAAATATCTATAACCCCTTTATCTCTATGAATCCTACCAACAAAGAGAAATACCAGCTCCTTATCCCCGATACAAAGTTTTTTCCTCATTAATGACCTAACCTTTACATCTGGAACAAAATGATGTTCATCAACACCATTGACACTACCATTCCATATTACATATAACCTATCCACATTGCAACCGAGCTCCTCTGCTAGATGGTTCCGTTGAGCTAAACCATCAACGAGACAAACTTTTGAATTTGATATAATAAACTTGTCCAGCGTCATATAAAACCTCCTTTTAATACCTTTAAAATCAGCCCAAATCTGGCCTGTAAAAGTATGTATGTGATTTATTCTTAATACTAAACAAGCTACAGAAACAAGTAGACCCGCCTTTGGCATTAAAGACACTACCAAAACGGGATTTTTTTGATATAGATAACGTACTAACCCAATTATCGCCACTAAATCCATGTGAACATTCGGCCTTCTACTAATCGCAAGATTAACTAAACTAATGTCTTTCTCATAAAACTCATCTGCACCATCAAATATTACAGAAACATCATAGATCTTACTACTATTAATAGCTATCGGTCTTACAAACTTTTTATAACTAAATGAATTCGTAGCTACATATACTATCTTCTCCATTTCAATAGACTATATCTTGAAACTATTATTCCGACAATAATCCAGTATATATACTGAATTTTTAGAAAATGATTACTAAAAAACATAGCGACAATCATGGATGAAACAACTAGATATGTCAAAAATGACTCAAAACTACCTTTGTGCATGCGTGAATAACAAACTTTAGCTCCTACCCCATATAAAAAAGGAAAAATTATCACTCCAAAAAAACCGAAATCCTTGTACAGCGATCTCAAGTAGGTCCCGGTGTTGTAACCTCCATAAAACAAATGAAGTTGGCTTTGCTTTATCACTAATTCGTTAGAACCAGTTTGAAGAAAATTCAACATTCTTGTGAAGCTACTAAAAGTATATACACCTAAGCCATAAATATGATTTTTCTGCAGTTCATAACCTAAATTTATTAACCCTGAACTAAAATATAACGCCGGCTTTTTAAATGTACCTTGTACATACTCAATAACAGATGTGTTTCCAGCCAACAAATACGGCAATTCTCGCGTCGCTGCAACCAACTGAAAAACCATGAAAAAAAGCAAAGTTGTAAGGGCAACATGTTGCGGTTTTAATCTCATTCCAAGGATATTCAATCCTAAGATCATCATGACAAATGGGTACATAAATGTACTCTTAACACCATGCAATACCAGCATGACCATAATAAGTGAAATCAAGATTATATATCTCGGTCTTCTCACAACTTCTAATCTTCTGCCAAATACTAAATATAACATCCCAGGAACAAGAAGAAAATATCCGTAATTAAAAAAAACATTACTCCCAAATATAATTTCAACCTGTCTCAAACCTGAATTGGCATACAAACTCAGACCGCCATGAACAAAAACATCATATATATTGTGTGCAAAAGATATGATTCCCACTCCAAGCAACAAAAATAATTTTGTTTTTTTCACTGATGAAGTTCTGTATTTTGGTCTCTTTACTGAACCTAAGAAGAGTGTGCCCAAAACAAAGCTAAAAGAGCTCAGGAAAAAAACAATATAAAAATTTATTGAGAATGAAAAACCCGAGTAGTATGATGTGCTAAGAGATATTGGCAACAAAACAAATGGCAAATACCAAGATAATATGTGTAAAACAATCGGAGAAAATATCGCCGACTCAAAAAAAACCTTATTTAGAAATAGAAGGATTATAAGGATTAAAATGACAAAAATTATCATTTCTCGATTGACCCATTAATTTTAATCAAGTTAGACCACCAAAAACTAAACTCTTCGTTATTCCATAATTGATAATTTTTTAATGCATGCTCCATACTCTTCCGAAATTCTTGACCAATGAACGTTGAAAATTCTTTCGGACTTATCATTATCTTGGAATTTGATGTAGTTACTAATTTCGTAGAATCATAAAACAACTCTTCGTACATCTTTTCACCAGGCCTTAAGCCTGTTATGCGTATCTCTTCATCTCCATCTCCATACATACTTATTAAACTTTTCGCCAAATCAAGTATTTTAATAGGGTTTCCCATATCAAAAACATAAACCGAGTTGCGTTGAGGGAAATTAAGCGTCTCTAATATTAACGATGCAGCCTCCGGTATGGTCATAAAATAGCGTGTAATGTTTTCATCGGTAAGCGTAATAGGTCTGCCCTCTTTAATTTGCTTCATAAATATGGGAACTACACTTCCGTTAGACCCTAATACATTACCAAATCTGGTTATTGCGCATCTTATCGAATCGTTAGCCTCCCCAAAATCATTTACCATATACTCACAAAGCCTCTTACTCATGCCCATAAAGTTTGTTGGGTTAACCGCTTTGTCTGTTGAAATCAATACGAAATTTTCAACAGCTTTTAATCTAGCTAAATCTAAAATATTCCTTGTTCCTAAAATATTATTTCGAAAAAGCTGCTTTGAACTCACTTGCATTAGATCTACATGCTTATAGGCAGCAGCATGGAAAATGACATTTAGCTCATCAACGCTGTCAAGTAATAGATTGATTTCACTGTCTACAGCTATGTCTATAATATGAAATTGCACTCTAGATAGGTCATAATCTCTATCTATAAGCTGCTGTCTTAGTTTAAAGACATCCGATTCACTTTTATCTACTAGAATAAGACTTTTATATTCAAAATGACTCAACTGTAAAGAAAGCACAGAGCCTATTGAACCCGCTGCACCTGTGACAAGGATTGATTTGTCTCTTAGATTATTGTTGGATGAAACTGAAATATCTATTTGTTGTCTTCCGAGTACATCATTGTAATTTATTTCACTCCCTAGATCGCTCAATTTTGAAGTTGAATAAACTCTTATATCGAACTTTGACCTTAACTTTTTTTTGTAATCAAATGATAATGAATCCCAAGATTTATCCAGTACTATACAAATCAATTTTTCACCAATATATTCAGAGAATTTCACAACTGGTTTTGCATCCAAAAACCCAGGAGCATCTATAGTTGATATGTACCCTATCACTTTATTAATGGTGTTGAGGTAACGACCAAACTGTAAATCATTACTACAAGTGTAAAGAACCAGGCATTTATTAGTTCCTTCCCTAGAAGAAAAGACTCTTGGTAATACATAAATGGCTAACCATACGGAACTAAAAACCAACTGAATATGGAACCCTATATTTCTAAAGTAGTAGTCAAATAAACCAAGTACAAATAATACGCCAAACCAACGTAATACATTTATTCTATTACGATCTATGACTAACGTTTTGTTATATAATTCGAAACCTGCTAAAATAAGAGATGCGAATAAGTAAGAAAAAGAATGGAAAAAATATAGATATATTAAACTAACCAAGAGCAATACACCGTACGATACTGTTCTTCTAAATTCTATAAATAAATTTTTTGCCATGCTTTTATATTAAATTCCCAAGAGATTAGTTGCCTCAAAATACGTGAATTACCGTCAGTCTTTATTCTGTAGTAATCTATTTTTGCGATAATGCTCGATAAAACTTCTGTAAGATTATCAATAGTATCAATTTCCCAATACGTTAAATCTAGCCTTCTTAATTGATTATATGGCAACCACTTACCAGTTATAACAAGATTTTTAAAGTACATATATTCGAGCATAGTTGCAGAAAACTGATCTGTTTTTTGCAACTGAATAAAAATGCTAGAGAGACTCATTTGCTTTGCAAGATTTTCCTCACTGAGAAAACTTTCAATTACAAAGTAGTTCAATCCACTTTTCGACAAAATATCACTTAACTTTTTCCTATACCGTTTCGAACCGCCATATGGCATCGGGAAGGCAAACTGAACGTTTTTCAAAATCCTGTCTTCCAATTTTGTTAACTGACGAATAACTTCAATATGCTGTTGATTAGGACGACCGTTATAACCTACAGTAATAACTAGAGGTTTGGCCTCTTCATTACTTCTAGGTAAATCTACTAGTTTACTTCCGAAACGACATATTTCAATGTTAATATTCTTTACACGAAACGTAGTCTTTAAAACGTCTATAAGCTCTACGTTGGCAACAGTCCACTGATTCACCCTCTGAAACATTTCGGCTAATGCCTTAGGTGTTATGCCATGCTTTAAAAGCCAAAGGTTTCTTCTAAGAAATGCTCCATCCGCAAAATCTTTGAATAAATCTGAACCCCATACCGAAACAATAAGATTTACCTCCTTGTTGACTAATAACTTATGAATTATCAATAAACTTCGATACGATAAGTAGTGTATATGAACATGGTCGTAAAAAAACTCGTGGCTCTCTAATTTAATTTTAAATCCTGTCTCTGAATCTTCATAGGGGTTGAGAAAGAATAAATTAAGATTCTGCTGTACTTTTAGCAGTTCGTCGTAAAGCGCATCAATTAAAGGACTTTTTGGGTCACCAACAACAAGTATATTCATTTAAATATCTCTTTGACGGTAAATATTTTCTATCATATTAACAGTCAGATAACCCTCGAGGCCAGAAGTCGCAATTTCTCCGCCATTGACAAGAACATCAACAACATTCTTATAAACTTGATCGTGGTTAGACATTGACCCCTGGTACGTGCCATAGGAATTTGCCGAATTACCACCTTTTAGAATCGGGCGCTCAATACTTGGGACATCCCAATATTCAATTTCATTCAAATATTGTCCCCCAACTTTTATTGTGCCTCTTTCAGCAAAAATAGTAAGTGAACCCTCCATATTCTTACTGCACGCATTTACATTATAGTTAATTGTGCCCAAAACTCCTGATTTCAACTCTAATGCAATTACTCCGGTATCTTCGAACTCAATCATACCCTTATGATTTAGATTCGCAAAATACCCTTCGGACCTTTTTACATCGCCAAACAACCAAATCAATAAATCCAAAAAGTGACTGTACTGTGTGTATAAAGTTCCACCATCCTGATTCAATGTGCCTTTCCATGAGCCTGAATAATAGTCCTCATTTCTATTCCAAAAACAAGAGAGTTGAAAACTTAAAATTTTGCCTAATTTCTTCTCATCTATCAAACTCTTCACGAGTTGAATTGGTGGATTAAAACGATTTTGTTTAACAATGAATAAGCGACAGTTATGTTTTTCCGCTATTTTGATTAAGTCTAAAGCCTCTTCGGATTTTAACGTCATGGGTTTTTCAACCAATACATTAATTCCTTTAGATAGAAAATACTTTGCATCTGAATAATGCTGACCATTTGGAGTGCAAATTGAAACCAAATCCAATTTTTCCTCCAACATTTGATCCAAACTTTCATAACAAGCAACGTTTAAGCGTTTGCTAATAGAGATAGAATTCTCTTTTAGAATGTCATACACTCCTTTGAGTGTAGCAACCTCAGCTATACGATCTGCATGCCTATTACCTATCCTACCAGCTCCAACTATAGCTATATTCAACTTATTCATTTTCGTAGTTTATTGTTTTTAAATATTCAGTCCAATTTCCTATATCTTTCCAAGAACCTGAGCTAACTGGATAAACTCCAACTTTTTTACCATTAGACCTCAACTTATCAATCAGCTCTGTAATATGAAAGAATTCATTCGCGGGTATATACTCAAGAACAATCGGTTCACATACATATAGTCCACTATTAACAAAAAAATTCAACTCTGGCTTTTCTTTCATGGCTTTTAGTATACCTCCCTCCGATGTTTCAACTGTACCATATGGAATATCAACCTCTTTCAACGCAGCAACTAACGTTAAATCAAAATTATTACTCTCGTGGAAATCTATCATTTCAGAATAATCAGTATCTATTAGTATATCGCAATTATGAACTATAAAAGTTTCTTTTAGTTCCTTTTCTATTAGTTTAAGACTACCTGCCGTTCCTAATGGTTTTTGTTCTTTGAAATAGGAAATGTTCTTGCTGTGGATAGAATCTTTTAAATGATATTTAATAATGTCCGCTTTATAGTTAACTGAAACAAAAAGATTCCTTTCACCATACTTCGCAAAACGATTCATTATTTCTTCTATTAAGCTTACATTCCCTATTGGTATTAATGGTTTAGGCACAACGTAAGTTAAGGGCCTCATGCGAGTTCCTTTACCACCAGCCATAATGACCAGCGGACATGAAAAAGAGTTAAAAACCGGGGGTTCTTCGCTAAACAAATCCTTCCAATAATAACAATCAACTATCTCTTTTGAATCATTAACAATCGGATAAAACTCGAGTCGAAAATTGAGCATCGTAGCTTTAACACTCTCCAGCCTCTCAGACGGTCTTCCTACTAATACCTTCGAACGTAGTATTGTGTTTATTGAACTATCTAGCACAGCACCCGCAATAATTGCTCTTTGGATATCACCGATGCTTAACAAACTTTTAAATTTATTATCTTCAATTACTATTAATAATTTACAATCAAGATCATCCATTATTCTCATTGCATGAGAAATGACTGCTTCAGGACTAATGCAATACTTTCGCCAGTTGCTATTTGAATCTCGCACTTGAACTTATTTTAGTTTTACTTTTATATGAAGTTATATGAATCACATTATCTGAAGTTTTCACAAGTAAACCTTCACTATTGGCAATTAAGACTTGACCTGGTATTCCTTTATAATTGGGCCAGTCATTGTTAAATTTGCATTTGTAAATACTAACATGCTCACCTAAATATGTTGTCTTTGCTGATAAATTGGGTCCGTTTAAACCTCGTATTAAATTGAAAATATCAAGCGAGCTTTGGTTCCAATCGATAAATTCATCCCCTTCTATTCTCCCTCCACAATAGAAACCATGTGCGCTTATTTCATTTTGAGGTATACTTTCAACACTTTCATTATAGAACAATTCCAATGATTGCATTAATGTATTAGCACACTCGATGTACGCTTTTTCAAGTACGGATCCATAATCATCTTCAGGCATAATCGGAAACTTATTCTGTAGAATTATGTCACCTGTATCGATACCTTCGTCAATGTAATGAACAGTTACTCCAATTTCTTTTTCTCCATTAATTATGGCCCAGTTTAGTACATTCCTGCCTCTATAAAAAGGCAACATTCCTGCATGACAGTTAATCGTTCCAAGTTTTGGAATTTCGATTGTCGATTTTCGAAAGATTTGATTGAAACTCATTGAAACGAATAAATCACACTTAAAGCTCGAGGAAAGTTGGATAAATTCAGGGGTATTAATATTGTGACCTTTCAATAATGGAATATCATGCTCTTTCGCGTAAGATTCTAAAACTTTATCATCAGTAACTATTCTAGGAACAATAAAGACTATCTCATAACAATCGTTTCTAGATTGGATTTTCTCAAAAGCCTTATGAGACCACGGGCCATCCGCAAAATATCCAATTCTAAATTTCTTCATATGATTGGTGTACTAGGTATGTTTACAATACGTTGGTATAAAGATCGAGAATTCCTAAGTTGATCTGTCTGACAGGACTTGTACATTGGGAGCTCATTTAGAAGCCTCCAAAGAGGTCTTGTCATTATTCCGCTTTTGTTGGATTCCTTCAAGAATTCTTCTTTCATTTTAGCATCAGAAAATTCCAAACACATAAGCCAATAGTTGGCTCTTGTATCCTCATTTTCCAAACGGAATTTGACTTCATCATTGTTAAAAATACTCGAATACTTCAAGGCCAATTTTCTTTTTGCTTCTATTTTAGATTCTAATTGTTCAATTTGACCCATTAATAATGCAGCATTAAGGTTGGGCATGCGATAATTATATGCTATTTCATCATGATAGTATTCATATGGATGTGCTTTTTTAGCAGTTGTAGAAATATGACGTGCATAATTGTGTAATTTTTCTCTATTGGTAATAACTGCACCCCCACCGCCACTAGTAATTACTTTATTTCCATTGAACGAAAAAGTGCCAATTTCGCCAAAGGTCCCCGTATGTTTACCTTTAAATAAACTCCCAATAGATTCAGCTGCATCCTCGACTAATGGGATGTTCCAATTCAAACATATTTTAGCTATTTCGTCAATTCTACATGGAAAACCAAAAGTATGCATTGGAACACATGCCGCGATTCTTCGTTTCGTTTTTCTATTGTAAGTGATTCCATTTCGCAGAAAACATTGATTTTCTAAGAAATCCTTCAATGCAACCGGACTTAAGCCCATAGTAGAATAATCTACATCAATGAAGACAGGTTTAGCACCCGTATAACTAATTGCATTAGCTGTTGCAACAAACGAAATCGCCTGAGTTAAAACCTCAGTATTATGTTCAACACCAACTGTGTTTAACGCAATGTGAAGTGCCGATGTTCCATTAACCATAGCACTACAAAATTTCGAGTTTGTATAACTAGATATAGCCTCTTCTACCCTTCCAACGTATTTCCCAACAGTTGAAACAAAAGTAGACTCTAAACAATCTACGACATAACTAACCTCATTGCCGCTAAATTGCGGTTCATGAAGTGGAATAAAAGCGTTTGTTCCATAAATGTCGCGTATACTTGAAATTATATTCTCAGCTTTCATAATTAACTAAAGTATAGTTACCAAAAGACTCTTTGCTTTCAAGGCTTGACTTATAGAAACCCATTTCTAATGCAGCCAATAGTTCGACTACTCCGTCTTCAACGGTGTATGATGGTTTAAAATTTAAAACTGAACTAACTTTTTCAAAATCCACTCGATAATTTCTTGGGTCACTACCGTTGGTTCCATATTTTATATTTGCCGATGGCACATATTTTTTGATCAAATCAACTATCATTTTCTTCGTATGGTTATTAATGTCACCACCTGCATTGAACACTTCGAAATGAATCTTATCTCTATTGGCTTTTATCACTATATCCAATAACTCAGCAAAATCTCTTACATGACAATATGGCCTCCAAGTATGCTCGTCGAAGATGTAGAGTTCCTCCCCAAAGAATACGTCTCGCACAAACTCGCTGACACTAAGATCAAAACGCATCCTCGGTGATAAACCGAAAGCCGTGGCAAACCTTAGTACAGTTGCAGAATATTTCACACTTTTTTCTTTCTTAAGTAAATATTGTTCTATAGATACTTTTGCTTTAGCATAAAGCGATAAGGGTTTTAGTTCAAAATTTTCATCTGCCTTTTCGTCCTCCTTTATCAAACCGTAATTAGAACAGGTTGAAATAAAAATCAGATTATCTATATCCTTATCATCATAAAAATCAATACACTCCTTTATTCCTTTCTCGTTAATTATTGCAGATGCCTGTGGATATTTTTTGGTAATTGGATCACCAACTAATCCGGCCAATATTATCACGACATCTTGCTGTGCAGAAGCCTGTTCAAGGGTCTCCTTGTCTGACAAGTCACCTTTGATAATTCGATAATTCTTGTTTCCTAGATATGAAATTACCGCATTATAATTTCCATACTCGAAATTATCTAATACTGTCACGGAATAACCCTTGGATAAAAAATCATCAGTTATTACCGTGCCAACATAACCAGCACCCCCAATCAATAGTACATTTTTCTTCATTTTGTCTTTATTTGTTATTCCACTGTTACAGATTTTGCTAAGTTTCTTGGACGGTCTACATCACACCCTCTCATCACTGCGATAAAGTAGCTCAAGAGCTGCAGTGGTATCACAGTTAGCAGCGGCGTAAAGGCTTCCAATGTTTCTGGTATTTCAATAATATGATCGGCACTCGGAACCACCTCAGTATCGCCTTCAGTTACTACTGCAATCACCTTTCCGTTACGCGCTTTTACCTCCTGAACGTTACTTACTAGCTTTTCGTAATGCCCTGCATTAGGAGCAACAACGATTACAGGCATGTTTTCATCAATAAGCGCGATAGGGCCGTGCTTCATTTCAGCAGCTGGATAACCCTCGGCATGGATATATGAAATCTCTTTAAGCTTCAACGCCCCTTCTAAGGCGATAGGAAAGTTTATACCTCTTCCCAAATATAAGAAGTCGTTTGATTCGAAATAAAGCGACGAAAGTTTCTGAATATAGTCTTTCGACTCAAGTAATTTCTCTATTTTCTTCGGAATAACTCTCAGCTCATTCAAGAGTGCACGGTACTGCGAGGTCGAAAATTCACCACGAATCTTACCGAGCTCCAACGCCATCATTGTAAGTACTGTTACTTGAGAAGTGAAGGCCTTCGTTGAAGCCACACCTATCTCAGGACCAGCGTGGGTATATGCTCCTGCGTGCGTTTCGCGAGCAATGGTTGAACCTGGTACATTACAGATACCAAAGACCATCGCGCCCGCTTCTTTTGCCATTTTGATGGCAGCGAGTGTATCAGCAGTTTCTCCACTTTGAGAAATGGCGATAACGATATCGTTCTTACGGATAATAGGGTTGCGGTATCTGAATTCCGAGCCGTATTCAACCTCAACTGGGATACGTGTAAATTCTTCAAACAAATACTCGGCAACGAGTGCACTGTGCCAAGAGGTTCCACAGGCCGTCATAATGATACGGTCGGCATTGCGGAAACGGTCGGCATATTCTTCTAGACCGCTCATCTTGATCATTCCTTGCTCCGGCAATAGACGACCACGGAAGGTGTCATAGATGGCACGAGGCTGCTCGTAGATCTCCTTCATCATGAAGTAATCGTAGCCGCCCTTCTCGATGCTTTCAAGATCCATTTGAAGCTTGTGCACCTGAGCGATTACAGATTTATCACTTTGAATCAAACGGACATCTAATTCACCTTCAGCAGTGAGTGTGGCCATCTCTCCGTCCTCCAGATAGATGGCATCTTTTGTGTATTCTAGGAATGGCGTTGCATCAGAACCAATGAACTTCTCATTAACGCCTAAACCGATAACCAGTGGTGAGCCTAGCTTGGCAACCACGACCTCTTCTGGCTTGTTTTTGTCGTAAATACAGATGGCATAAGCTCCGATCACTTGAGTCAAAGCGATACGCACCGCCTTCCTTAGTTGACAGTCTTCCTGATTTTGGATGTACTGGATAAAGTTTACGAGAACTTCAGTATCTGTTTGACTGTGAAATTCAAAACCGTTGTCTTGGAGCAGTTCTTTCAACGCTTGGTAGTTCTCGATGATACCGTTGTGTACCAACACAAGATTACCCGAATTGCTGACGTGCGGGTGGGCATTTTCATCCGAAGGTTGACCGTGGGTCGCCCAACGTGTGTGTGCAATACCCGTCGAACCAGAAGTATCACCGGGAAGGGCGAGCTCCTCCATGGCCTTCACCATGCCTTGCTTTTTATACAGGGTTATTTCTCCGTTTTGTGCTAATGCTACGCCAGAACTGTCGTATCCGCGATATTCAAGGCGCTTAAGGCCGTTAACTAGAATTGGAAATGCTTTACGATCTCCAACGTATCCTACAATACCACACATAAATATAATGTCACAGGCATGTCCTGTGCTTGTTTTTCGTTGTTGTTTACTGTTAAAGTTGCCTGCAACCGGGCAATCATTGTTCGCTCACTTTTTGCCAGACTAAAAGGCCGTCTATTACGCCGCTGGGTTCTGGTTCTTCTTCTACCTTCACCGTAATGGCTTTTCCTGTGAACGACTGCGCCTTATCGGTTAACTGCTTAATATAGCTTCGATTTAAATCCGCTCCTACTAGTATAGCTTCAATATACTCACTCGGTAGACCTTTCGCCAGGTCGCCACAGACCCACACCTGCTCCAGGGAAGGGATGTTGGCGGTAACCCTTTCCACCAAAGTGTCAATACCCGATACTTTACGTACGATGGAGGTTAAATCTGAAGTTAGTGGGTGGGTATTATTTACGCTGTAGAGCTTACGACGACCTTCAGTTTTGGACGCCAGCAATCCTGCCTTTTCCAGGCGGTTAA
>Ga0209138_1000578_pt1 | contig 35228 bp, 28 predicted proteins | sample SaaInl3SG_22_DNA_FD_184645 | JGI IMG/M metagenome (GOLD analysis project Ga0209138, IMG submission 184645) | Marine microbial communities from expanding oxygen minimum zones in the Saanich Inlet - ESP_153SG_22_DNA (SPAdes) (version 2) | ecosystem: Environmental > Aquatic > Marine > Intertidal...
TAATGTAGGGGTAGGGCTTTCGCTGCATCACAAAAGCTGGGAACTGAATGTTTCGGTTCCAAGAATGTTAAACACCGAGCGTTACAAAAACGATAGGGGTCGTGCCACACAGGCCACAGATCGGCCACATTTTTATTTGGGGCTGACCAATATTTTTGATTTGTCAGATCAGATTGCGCTTCACCCTAGGGTATTTGCACGAATTGTAGATGGAGCACCTTCATCCTATGATTTTAATACGATGGTAATCTTCAAGGAGATCTTCAATTTAGGAGGGAGCTACAGAACCGATGAATCCTATGCCATTATTGCAGAATTTAACTTGATGGAATACGAAGATAAAAACCTTACTTTTGGTTGGGGCTATGAAAGAAGTACAAGAGCAGCCTTGGCTGATATTGGAGAAACTCATGAATTTGCTTTGAGATATAATTTTTAAAGAATTATAATCTTGATTAATAAAAGAACCACTTCTATAGTGGTTTTTTTGTTTGATTATTATTATATAAAATACTTGTATTTAAAGAGATTTTTTTCGTAATTTGATAAATTAACTTCAATTATTTTTAAACAGTTTTTAAAATCAATTTTTTTCAATTCTATATTGTTTTATTTTCAAGCTTCACTTCAGCGCAAACCCTAAAGATTTCTAGTGGAAGTTTTATGAGCATTTCTACCAATAGTTCAGTAACAATAGACGGCCTTCAGTTAGCACCAAGTGCTACTTACACTATTGCTGGTCCCAATGCATTTGATCGTACTTCAACCCCTATAATTGTAGGGGGTAATAGCAGTATTAATAGAGTTTATACAATGACAGAAGTACTGTCAGATTACTTAGGTGTTATTAGTTTTAACTACGAAGACAGTGAACTCAATGGCATCTCTGAATCAGACTTGGTTTTGGAAGTGCAGGATGGTAATGGAATCTGGAATAATGTTACGCCAACAATAGATGATATTAATCATACCATAACCTACGACTTTACAGAACTAATTAATTTTACTACTGTTACGGCCAGTTCAATCAATACCACACTAAGCGTAGACCCTATAGAGATTAATGACTTTGTCAAAGTCTATCCCAATCCAGCTACAGACTATCTATTTATTAAATCCAACCTCAATTACCAATCTACACTTTATAATGTAGCCGGACAACGCGTAATGCAATCCAATGCCAAAACGCTCAATGTCGTAAACTTACCATCGGGTGTTTACTTATTACAATTAAAATCAGAAAACAACAGTATATCAACGTTTAAAATTATTAAGAAATAATATGAAAAAAATTACTTTACTCACCATAGTCTTCTTTTCAGTATTAAGCTATGCACAAGTTGGTATCAATACCAACACACCAGATTCATCATCAGCACTAGATATTGAGTCCACCACAGGGGGAATACTCATTCCACGTTTAACAGAAACACAACGGGATGCCATAAGCTCACCCGCAACAGGTCTAATGATTTATCAAACGGATCAAACCACAGGATTTTATTTTTATGATGGAAACGCTTGGATGAGAATAGAAGGGGTAGCCGGTCCTCAAGGGACTCAAGGCGAAACTGGCCCACAGGGCATTCAAGGACCAGCTGGAAATGATGGAGCTGATGGAACAAATGGTGTTGATGGAAGTAATGGTTCTTCCGCATATGAGATTTGGATAGCCGCAGGAAACACAGGCACAGAAGCTGAGTTTTTAGCCTCATTGGTTGGGGCTCAAGGCGAAACTGGCCCACAAGGCCCACAAGGAATTCAAGGACCAGAAGGAAATGATGGAGCTGATGGAACAAATGGTGTTGATGGAAGTAATGGTTCTTCCGCATATGAGATTTGGGTAGCCGCTGGTAACACAGGAACAGAGGCTGAGTATTTAGCCTCATTGGTAGGAGCTCAAGGAGAGACTGGCGCTCAAGGCCCACAAGGAATTCAAGGACCAGAAGGAAATGACGGAGCTGATGGAACAAATGGTGTTGATGGAAGTAATGGTTCTTCCGCATATGAGATTTGGGTAGCCGCTGGTAACACAGGAACACAGGCTGAGTTTTTAGCCTCATTGGTAGGAGCCCAAGGAGAGACTGGCCCACAAGGCCCACAAGGTATTCAAGGCGAGACAGGAATTGTTTCTGTTACAAATTCTGGTGGAGACGGTTCAATAGCTTATAACTCATTTACAAAAGTTATTACATACAATGGGCCATCTTCTAATGAAATCCGTGCTCATTTTTCTGCAGGAACGGGAGTAACATTAACTGATGGCACAATTGCTATTGGACAAGCTGTAGGCACAACAGATAACGTTACCTTTGCTCATGGAAATTTTACTGGAAATGTTACAAGTTCTGGTGGATCTATTTCGGGTTTTGACGCTTCATTAAATGATCAAACAGGAACAACTTATTCTTTAGTATCCGCTGATAATGGTAAAGTAATCACCTTAAATAATTCAAATGGTATTACACTTACGGTTCCTAGTGGATTAGGGGATGGGTTTAATTGTCTCATAATACAAAAAGGTACTGGACAAATATTTATTTCTGCTAGTGGTACAACTTTAATAAATCGGCAGGGGCATACTAAAACTGCTGGGCAATATGCCGTAGTTTCTATAGTTAACATTGGAAATAACACTATCATTCTTGGTGGTGATACAGGAATTTAATCACAAAAATTAATTGAAATCAAGTTAAAACATTTGAATATACCCATGACTAATCCATTCAAAATATTTCTTTTTATTTATTTGTTATCTGGCTTTACTGTTTTAAATAGTCAAATTACTTCTTTTCAGTACGGATTAACTCATCCAAATACATCAACGTCAAACTCGTCAATTGGACGGCCAATTTTATTGCTTGATGGAGCATTTGCAACCACTACTTCGTGGACTGACACAAGTGGTCAGGGTAATACTACTACTCTGTATAATTCTCCAACACTATCATCAACCCAAGACGGGATTGTAGGATTTAATGGATTAAATCAATATGGGATTGCTCCTTCAGGGTTTGACGATTTTAGTAACGGAATAACAGTGTTATCATTTGTAAATTTTAATGGTAACTCTCTTTGGGAAAGAATATTAGATTTTGGTAATGGCCAAGAAAGTGATAATATTATTTTTGGCAGAGAAGGAATTACCAACAACTTATTGTTTGAAATTAGACAAGGTCCAACCCAAGTGTTTACACAATCAATTTCAAATGGTATTTCGAATAATGATTGGGGATTCTATGTAGGGCGTCTAGATGGAACCACATATACATTATTTAATCATTCCTTATCAGTTTCAGGTTCATCTAGTATTTTGCCCAATGTAATTACCAGAAATAATAACTACATTGGAAGAAGCAATTGGGCTGGAGATGAATTTTTTGATGGGAGTATTGGAATTGTAGCAGTGTATGATAGAGCCTTAACGGATTCACAAATTACAACATTCTATAACCAATTTCGAGAACGTTATTCGTTACCCCCTTGGCCATTTAAAAATTGTAAAGAAATTTTAGAGTATGACAACTCATCAACTTCAGGAATATATGCAATTGATATTGATGGGTCTGGTGCACTGCCGTTAATGGATTGTTATTGTGATATGACTAAAGATGGAGGAGGATGGACATTGGTATTAAATTATCTACATCAGTCCAATACCAATCCGGCACTTTCTGTAAAAACCAACACTCTTCCTCTACAAGGATCAACCACACTTGGAGTAGACGAATCTGGTTCATTGACAAATTGGGGACATACAGCACCCTCTTTACTTACTGCTATGGCTTTTACAGAGTTTCGATTTTATGGAAAAACTTCTGCACATGGAAGGATTATTAACTTCAAAACCTCACACTCCAACACAATCAATTACTTTAAAACAGGCACCGGAAGTATGAGCGGGATAAACTCAAATTATTCTGCTTTAGAAGGTCACACAGCATACCTTCCTAGTAGTGCCAATGATTATTTTTTTAACGAAGGAAATCTAGCCATGACAAATTTTCCTTTTTGGTTGGGTGGAACATACCATTGGGGAATAAAAGGGGGTGGTATTAGATGGGAGGTAGATGATTATCCCTCTGATTCTTCAAATCATACTTTCCATCAAATATGGGTAAGGTAATTTTTTCTAACCCAAATTTTTTAAAACATAGTATGTATAATTTTATTGTTATTTTAAACTTAATTTATTTCAATTGAGCTATAAAAATTTAAATGTTCTGAAATACGAATGAAATTAAGAAATAGTGCTAAGCAAATATTTTAACTATATCTTAAGTACTTTTTCAAGCCCCAAGAGGAGGAGCAACACAACCCACTAAGTACTTGGTATTCAGTGGGTTACTTATTTTTAGGACATTTATTATCCCATATTTTATTCCAAAAAAATTCAGCAAAAGCCCAAAAAAACATACCCCCCCCCCTATTGATTTAAGATCGTTTTCATTTATGAGGGTTGGCTGTGGAATGGATATGTAGCCTAAATTCAAGTATTTTCTGATACTTTTTAAATGTACTAAACTTGGATCAAATTTTTATATGTTTTTTTTTATATTTGATACTCAACCAATTTAATTAAAATGAAAAATTTGCTCTGGGGGTTATTTGCTTTTGCAACTCTAGCCCATGCTCAAGGAACAGTTACAGATATTGATGGCAACACATACGATTATTTAACCTATGGCACACAACAATGGACCGTTGAAAATGCTGCAATGGAAACATATCGTGATGGAACACCCATTCCACAGGTTACGGATGCGACACAATGGTCTAACCTTACTACAGGGGCTTGGTGTTATTATGATAATGACCCTGCTAAAGGGAAACTTTACAATTGGTATGCAGTAGCTGGGATTCATGATAATGACCCAAATACACCAAATAAAGAATTTGCACCTGAGGGCTGGCACGTACCAACAGATGCTGAATGGACCACTTTAGAAGAACATCTCATAGCCAATGCTTATAACTATGATGGGACTACAACAGGAAATAAAATAGCAAAATCAATAGCTTCCACCACAGGATGGAACAGTTCAACCTATACAGGAGCTATAGGCAACGACCAAAGCCTAAACAACAGCAGTGGGTTTAATGCCTTCCCTGAGGGTAGCCTTTACGACGGTGGTTCGTTCTTCTTTGATCACGACAATGCTTTCTTTTGGAGTTCCACTGAGGGCGATTCAAATAACGCATGGAGCCGCGTCCTGAGCACCAATACCAGTAACCTGTTCCGGAGCAATTACAACAAGGACTACGGCTTTTCAGTGCGTTTTATTCAAAACAGTAATACCTGCTCAGAAGTTTCAATAAACGCCTCAGCTACAGAGGTCTGTGTTGGTGAAGAAGTAACTCTAAATGTTAATAACCTAAGCACTGGAACTACTCCAAGTTGCTATGGATCTACAAATCAAATATTTGCTGATTGGACAGAATTAGCTCCAAATGCTGAGTATGTTAATATAATTAAGCACAATGATATTTATTATTTAAGATCAAATAATGATGTTCTTCAATCTGTTAACATAAATGGTTCATGGGTCTCGATGAATTTCCAAAATCAAATTGGTCATCAGTGTAGCCCCATAGCAACATTATTTGATTTTGATTGGGCCGATAGACTCCAAGTTGCAACACTGCACAATTCTTTATATGCTTATGAAAATGGTAATTGGATAAATAATGGGTTATCTGGATATGGTTGCAGTGGAAGAGCCTTGACGAGATTAGCAAATAATAGAATAATTGTTTCAAAATGGGGTTATTTGAGGGATTTATATATATCTGATGATAATGGAAGTAATTGGACTAATGTAACAAACGTTAATAATGATTACCGAGATATTATTGTTGCGGATAATGGAACTGTTTTTGCTTGTGGAGTAAGTAACACAGCCTCAATGACAGGATTAATAAAAAGTACAGATAATGGTAACTCGTTTTTCAATATAAGTTCCGAGTTAGGAATTAATCATGCGTCCACTTTATCTGATGATTGCGAAGGGAATTTATATGTATTAGCAGAAAACAATATCTATAAATCAACAGATGAAGGTGAAAATTGGACACTATTTTCTAACACCCCATTTAACAGCACAGTTACCTATTCTTTTTTGCTACCAATTAGTAGCGATGTATTATTTTTATTTGGTAGAAATGCTAATGAAATAGGGCTTTATGAAAGTAATAATGGAGGTGCGACATGGCATGAATTAACCAACCCACTTTCAGATTTAAATACAATTAGAGAATTAAAACTTATCGATAATGTTTTAGTTATTTTAAGTGATGAAGGTGTTTTTGGAAAGACAGTTGAATTTAGCACAACTACATATCTTTGGTCCACAGGCGACACTACTGAAACCGTCTCAGTCACTCCTACAGAAACTACAGAATATTGGGTAGATGTCACGACCAATGGTGTGACTTGTAGAGAATATGTTACCATTGATGTCACTACTCCATCTGCTCCAACAGGCAATCCTGTTCTGGGCGGTTGTAGTGGCTCTACAGTGTCAAGTAGTAATAGTGATGATTTTATAGGAGAGAACTTGCAGTGGTATGCAGCCCCAAGTGGTGGTACTGCTTTGCCTGAGAGTCATCCTCTAGTTGATGGCACCTATTATTACATTTCTCAAACTGTTGATGGATGTGAAAGTAGCGATCGTTTTGAATTCTTGTACTTAGCTCCTGAGCCCACAATTACAATTGAAAGCCCTACTATTTGCGAAGGCGATAGTACAACCGTTTCTGTCAGTTCTTCTCCTTCTTTAGGCACTGCAACTTTCTTGTGGAACACAGGAGAAACTTCAGACAGTGTAACCTTATCGCCAACTGAATCAACCACTTTCTGGGTGGATCAAATATACAACAGCGGAGCCCCCGAAAACATTCAGACCGTTTGTCGATACTTCTTTGGAATTACAGTGGATAGTGCTCCAGAAGCCCCAGATAGTGGAGGGGATATTTCAGAGTGTGAAACTATTGCAGCTCAAAGCTTGGTCGCTACAGCATCAGCTGAAGCGGGAGAAAGCATCACATGGTATGATGCTGCCACAGGAGGCAGTATAGTTGCTGATCCATCGCTTAGTGCAGCAGGAACGGTAACTTATTACGCAGAAGCAACAAATGATACTTCAGGTTGTGCTAGTTTAACTCGAACAGCAGTGACACTAACCATTACTTCAGTTGCAGCCCCTACAGGTGATGCAGTCCAATCGTTTTGTGATAATGTGACCGTTTCTGATTTGTCTGCATCAGGATCAAATATACAATGGTATGATGCTGCTACAGGAGGTAATGTTTTAGATCCAGGTTCAGCCCTTTCAGATGGTCAGTTACTTTATGCTTCTCAGACTGAAAATAGTTGCGAGAGCGTAACCAGACTAGAAGTAAGTGTAGAAATAGATATTATTCCAGATCCTATATTAATCACCACAGAATTAGAGTTCTGTTTGGCTAGAGAAGCGACCTTAGCGGATTTAGAGGTAGATGAGCAGGGCTTTGCGTTAGAATGGTACGATAGCTTTAGTGGAGGTAATATGCTGCCTATGGATACTTTATTAGAAGATGGGGTTTCGTATTATGCCACACTTTATGATGCTGCATCTGGCTGTGAGAGTCTTATGCGCTTGGAGGTAGTACCAACAGTTATTCCATGCGAGGTGGTTATTTACAATGCCATTTCCCTCAATGATAATGGCATCAATGATTATATGGTCATTGAAAATGCAGAATATTTCCCTGACAACAGTCTGGAGATTTACAACAGAGATGGTCATTTATTGTATTCACAAACCCAGTATGGGATTGGAGATAACCTCTTCAGAGGTATAGCCAATGTGAGTGGTATCTATGGCAGTACGCTCTCAGGAGATGGACCAAGACTCCCCACAGGATCTTATCTCTATGTGTTTAAGTATTTTAATCCTTACGAACAACAAGAATATACATTGAAAGGATTCCTAACCATTAACAGCAACTAAGATGAAACAGTTTATAAACAGCATAATTTTTATAGGAACACTGTCATTAACTGTTAATGCACAGTCGGGTATAAAACTCACGGACTATTATCACAACCCCATTCAATACAACCCTGCCTATGTGGGGGTGAGTAATGGGTATTTTGTAAAAGGGACATACACCAGCCAGTGGTTGGGCTTTGATGATGGACCAGTCACACAAACCTTGGATGTGCAAAGGCGTTTTTCTAACAACCGCTATGCAGCAGGGCTTTCAATTCTTAATGATGACTTTGGAGCGGTTAAGAATTTTAATGTAGAGGCCAACTTTGGATTGCATTTAAGAGCGACCGAAGAAATTGGTTTTGTACTTGGACTCAAGGCTGGGCTTAATAACTTTTCCATCGACTATAACAGACTCAATATCTATGACCCGACAGAATTTGTATACAGCAATGGTAATTTAAGTGAAACTAAACCGATTATTGGCGCAGGGTTTTATTTTTATGGTAGAAAATGGTTTTTTGGAATGTCTGTACCTAACATAGTATCTCACAGATTAGAAGATGAACTGAATAGAGATATTTATAATAAGATTCCTCATTTTTATACCACCATTGGATTTGATACGAACATCGCTAAAGATGTACTATTAAAATCTCAGGCCTTAATACAAATGGTAGAGGGGGCACCCATCAGTGCACTTTTGACCACAAGAGCACAATATAGAGACAAAATAGGACTGGGACTACAATACCAGCCTGAGGCTCTTTATGGCGCTTTTGTAAATGTTAGATTTAAGTCAGAGTTCACCCTCACATATGGTTATGATATGGCGCTTTCTGACCTTAATCAATATGCCAATGGGAACCATTATTTTGGACTGTCCTATAAGTTTGGACAAGCTAAAAAATGTGATTGTGAGGACGATATCAATAATGAAGATCGGGTGTATATAACCAGATAAATTAAGCCTCAAAAACAAGTTACACTAAACAAAACCTCATGGCTGTAAGGCTGTGGGGTTTTCTTTGCAAAGCCCAAGAGGAGGAGCAACACAACCCACTAAGTACCTGGTATTCAGTGGGTTATTTATTTTTAGGGGGTTTCTTATCCCATATTTTATCCCAAAAAATCCCAGCTAAAGGCCAAATTACACCCCCCCCTGTTGATTTAAGATCGTTTTCTTTTTTGAGCGTTGGCTGTTAAAAGAATGTGGACCCTATTAATTTGGCATAATTATTTCTTTTTCTTTACATTTACTTCAGGGCTTTTTAATATACCAACAAACAGTAATTATCAGATAAGTAAATAGATGGTTTTAGAATTAAAAAACAACTATGGTCATCTTTTTGAAGATGCACTCATAAATGAAATACTAGAAGTAGGTACTTTCAAAGAAGTACCTGAGGGGTTTAAGCTAATGGAGATTGGCTCTTATATACGAAGTATGCCATTATTAGTTTCTGGCGCCATCAAAGTTCTGCGAGAAGATCATAATGGAGACGAGTTGCTTTTGTATTATTTAGAAAAAGGAGAAACCTGCTCTATGACAATGACCTGTTGTATGGGACAGACAAAGAGCGAGATTAGGGCAATAGCAGAAACAGATACTAAGCTCATTATGATACCTGTTCAAAAAATGGATTTATGGAGCTCCAAATATAAATCTTGGAGAAATTTTGTTTTTGAAAGCTACCACAATAGATTAAATGAAATGCTAAATACAGTGGATAACATAGCATTTCATAATATGGATGAGCGATTGATTAATTATCTTAAAGAAAAAGCTCGAATCAATAAAGACAATACCATCCATAATACTCATCAAGAAATAGCCTACGAATTGCATAGCTCTAGAGTCGTAATTTCTAGGTTGCTAAAGAAGCTAGAAAATCGAGGGAGTATTGAGTTATATAGAAATCACATAAAAATCATCAACTTAGATTAGCTATGTAACTTAGGTTACTTCTGTTTCAGTTTTGGCGGCCTAAATTTACCAAAATTAGAAACTCCCCTATGGAATTATTAGAAATATTAGGTTTTATTAGCGCTTTAATTATCGGAATCTCATTAGGTTTAATTGGAGGAGGTGGGTCTATTTTGGCGGTTCCTGTTCTAGCGTATCTGTTTTCTTTAAACGAAAAGATTGCAACGGCCTATTCTTTGTTTATCGTTGGGGCAAGTGCATTGTTAGGGGGTATAAAACAACATTTTAAAGGGTATGTAGATTGGAGAACGGCATTGGTATTTGGATTCCCTGCAATTATTGGTGTTACTACAGTCAGAAAATTTATTATCCCTACTTTACCAGATGTTTTATATAGCGCTGATCATTTTGACTTTACGCGCAGAATGGGAATGTTTGGGTTGTTTGCATTATTAATGATTCCAGCCGCATTTTCAATGTTAAAAAAACGTCCACAAAAACAAAAACAAATGAACGGAAAAGTAAAATATAACTATCCGTTAATACTAACAGAAGGTCTAATCGTTGGAGGTGTTACTGGCATGATTGGTGCAGGAGGAGGGTTTTTAATTATACCTGCCCTCGTAATTTTAGCCAATGTAGATATGAAAGTCGCAGTAGGGACCTCATTGGTTATTATTGCCTGTAAGTCATTATTGGGATTTTTCTTTGGAGATGCCATATCGATGCATATTGATTGGGGATTCTTGCTCATTATTACTAGCCTCTCTTTTATTGGAATATTTATAGGAAGTTATTTGAGTAATTTTATTGACGGAACTAAATTAAAAAAAGGATTCGGCTATTTTATTTTTGTAATGGCAGGATTCATTTTTTATATGGAATTTTTTGTCAAACAATAAAGGCTGATTAAACCAAACTAAAAGGATAAACATTTCTTATAGCTAATTTTTACAAAATCATTTCAATAAAATTATTCCCCTTTTTTAGTTAGAAACTTTTGTAACTTAAGTTACTGTGTATTTTTTAAAAACAAATTAATTTTACACTGTAATTTTAAAATAATTAATATGAACATTGAACAAATCTACACTGGTTGTCTTTCACAAGGGGCGTATTATATTGAGAGTAAAGGCGAGGTTGCCATTATCGATCCATTACGAGAAGTAAAACCCTATTTAAATAGAGCAAAACAAAATGACGCCATAATCAAATATATTTTTGAAACTCACTTCCATGCTGATTTTGTGAGTGGTCACCTAACACTGGCTAAAGAGACTAGGGCTCCAATAGTTTTTGGACCCAATGCAAAGCCTTCTTTCGATGCCATAATCGCAGTGGATAAACAGGAATTCAAATTAGGAGACGTCACCATTATTGCTTTACATACCCCTGGGCATACCATAGAAAGCACCACTTATCTTCTAAGAGATAATAATGGTAAGGATCATGCTATTTTTAGTGGCGATACTTTATTCTTAGGAGATGTAGGAAGGCCGGATTTAGCGCAAAAAATGGGAGTACTAACAGAACAAGATTTAGCCGGATTCTTGTATGACAGCTTGCGCGAAAAAATCATGCCATTAAATGATGATCTCTTAGTATATCCTGCACATGGCGCTGGCTCTGCTTGTGGAAAAAATATGATGAAGGAAACTGTGGACACATTAGGTAATCAAAAGCAAATGAACTATGCCCTTCGTGCAGACATGACAAAAGAGGAGTTTATTGCCGAAGTGACAGAGGGGCTGTTGCCACCTCCCCAATATTTTCCTGCCAATGTAAAACTGAATAAAGAAGGGTATGAAGATATAGATGAAGTACTAAACCGAGGAATCCATGAGTTGTCACCAGACGCTTTTGAGGTTGCAGCAAATGAAACAGGTGCAGTTGTTTTGGATGTTCGTCACCAAGAGGATTTTGCTAAAGGACATATTCCTAGGTCAATATTTATTGGTCTAGACGGTAGTTTTGCGCCTTGGGTGGGGGCTTTAATAGCAGATATAAAGCAACCTATCTTGTTAGTAACAGAACAAGGACGAGAGGAAGAAGCAATAACTCGACTTTCTAGAGTTGGTTTTGACAATACGCTGGGTTACCTTAAAGGCGGATTTGAGTCTTGGAAGGAAGCAGCAAAAGAATACGATACAGTATACTCAATAACTGCAGAACAATTCAAAAAAGAATTAGTAGAAAACAAACAACCAATTTTTGATGTTCGCAAAAAGAGTGAATATTTATCTGAACATGTTTTAGATGCAAATAATACACCGCTCGATTTCTTGAATGATTATCTTGCAGAATTTCCTGATTCACCCTTCTTTATTCACTGTGCAGGCGGCTATAGAAGTATGATAGCCTCTTCGATCCTGAAAAGTCGTGGTATCCATAATCTTATTGACGTTAAAGGGGGCTTCAAAGCTATTCGAGAAGCTGGAGTATTTGTTTCGGAATTTGTGTGTCCATCTACATTATAACAAAATATTTTATGAAAAGTATAAACCAAACGGAATGGCAAGAGTTAATTGCAAATGATAGTAATGCTGTAATTATTGATGTGAGAACCACGAGAGAATGCGCAGAGGGTATCATGGAAAAAGCTATTATGATTAATTTTTTAGACATTACCATGTTTGAAGAATGGACAAAAAAACTAGACCGAGATAAGAATTACTATGTCTATTGTAGAAGTGGTCAGCGAAGCGTTCAGGCCTGTCAAAAATTAGATCAATTAGGTGCCAATAATACTTTTAATCTTATTGGAGGTATGTTGGCCTGGAGCGGCACAACAGTAATACCAGAAATAAAATTGTAATAATGGGAAACGAGCCTAAAGTAAAATTAGATTCAGACTATTGGGAAAGCCGCTATCAGGATAATAGTACGGGTTGGGATTTAGGAACAATCTCTGAACCTCTAAAAATATATTTTAATCAACTTAAGGATAACAATATTAAGATATTAATACCTGGTAGCGGCAATTCCCATGAAGCAGAATATTTACATCACTTAGGCTATAAAAATGTATTTGTGGTTGATTTGTCCAAAACAGCTTTGATGAACACCAAACACCGTATGCCAAAATTTCCTTCAACACATTTAATCCACAGTGATTTTTTTGATTTAGAAATGAAATTTGACTTGATAATAGAGCAAACCTTTTTTTGTGCCATTCATCCATCATTAAGAACAAAATATGCAAAACAAGCCCATCGCTTGTTGAATAATAATGGTAAGTTGGTAGGTTTACTCTTTAATGTGCCTTTATACAAGGATCGTCCCCCATTTGGTGGCAGTAAAGAAGAATATCGTTCTACTTTTTCACCTTATTTCAATATAGAAATAATGACTACAAGTTATAATTCAGTTGAAAGTAGAGTTGGTAAAGAACTGTTTGTTAAGGCAGTAAAAAAAATAAACTAAGAGATTTATCAACCATTATCATTGATATATAGCTTTTAAAATATTAGATTTTGATATGTAACAAATGTTACTGATTAATATATGGTCAGTTATTTAAATTTATAAAAAATTAAACAATATGACTTGGATATATGAGCCTTGGCCTTGGTACATATCAGGCCCAATGATTGCATTAATTATGTTTTTATTATTAATGGCAGGTAAAAATTTTGGCATGTCTGCCAACTTAAGAACCATGTGTACTATTTGTGGAGCAGGAAATAAAGCAGATTTTTTTAAGTTCGATTGGAAAGCCCAAAAATGGAATTTAATTGTCATTTTAGGTGCAATAATTGGCGGGTTTATTGGTTCTCATTTTCTAACAACGGATATGGCTGTAGCCATTACCCCAAATACTATAAACGACTTAAATGAACTGGGGTTTAATAGCGCAGGACAATTCTATTTACCCAATGAACTTTTTGAAATAAATTCTATGCTTAACCTAAAATCAATTTTAATTCTAGCCATAGGCGGTCTTTTAGTTGGATTTGGAGCTAGATATGCAGGAGGTTGTACCTCGGGGCACGCCATCTCCGGGCTGAGCGATTTACAATTACCGTCTTTAATTGCAGTCATAGGCTTCTTTACAGGAGGCTTAGTTATGATTCATTTAATTTTTCCTTTAATATTTTAAAAAATGAGAACACTACTATATTTATTTATCGGAATCCTTTTTGGTATTACCATGTTTAAGTCAGAAGCGGCCTCCTGGTTTCGTATTTATGAGATGTTTAAATTTGAATCCTTTCACATGTATGGCATTATTGGTTCAGCTCTAATCATTGGAATCATTGTGGTGCAGACCATAAAGAGGTTTGAAATTAAGTCTATTTATGGCGAAACCATACACTTTCAGCCCAAAGAAAAAAGCGTTGCCCGGTATTTGTTAGGCGGAATTATTTTTGGTTTAGGGTGGGCTCTAGCAGGAGCCTGTCCAGGTCCAATGTTTACACTTGTAGGTATTGGTTATGTCCCTATTTTACTTGTTATTTTATTTTCAATTTTAGGGACTTTTCTTTATGGAATATTGAGGGATAGGCTACCCCACTAACAATGAATTGGGGTATTACAGCTCAATGTGGAGCACACTTAATAATAACAAAACACTTAAACGAGATATAAAACCGTATTTTTGCTTCATGAAAAAAAGAATTTTTTACCCCCTTTTTCTTTTACTAATTCCAATGTTTGGAATGATGTTTTCAAATCATTTCAATTGGTCTCTTTTCGACTTTATCACTATGGCCATTTTGCTTTTAGTTTTAGGTATTGGGATTAACTTTATTTTACATAACATTAAAAGAGGAAGTTTACGATCTGTGTTGATTATATTAGCGTTGTTACTCTTCTCATTAATTTATGTAGAATTATCAGTAGGAGTTTTTGAAAGCCCCTTTGCAGGTCAATGATTGACTTATTTCATCGACATATTACCGCAAAAATATTTTTATCAACATCAAGTTTAATCGCTTTAATTAATTACTCATTTACGTAAAGACTATTTGATAACTAATTACATTTGAAAAAATCATATTTAGAAGTGAAAATTTTAAGACTATTATTTTTATTAAATACTTTTTTTTTGGGAGCTCAAAATTCTACAACACCCTATGTTATAAATGGTCAACTCCTTGAAAATGAAACAAACTATCCCCTTGAGTATGCCACCGTATTGGTAACTCGGTCAGGCACTCAAAATATTATTGACGGTACGATTACTGATCAAAATGGAGTTTTTAAAATTGAACTTCCTCAGGGCGTTTACGACATAACTTTTGAATATTTATCCTTCAAAACTCTTAAAAAGCAGAATATTAATCTCGACAATGATATCAATTTAGGTGCCATTAAATTATTTATGGATTTTGAAGCCTTGGAAAATATCGAAATCATTGCAGAAAAAACAACGGTCGAAATTAAACTTGATAAAAAGATATATAATGTTGGAAAAGACCTTACACTTCGGGGTGGAAGTGTTAGTGATGTCTTAGATAATGTGCCCTCTGTTTCAGTCGATATTGAAGGTAATGTTGCTTTAAGAGGAAATCAAAGTGTTCGTATTCTTATAAATGGAAAACCTTCGGGTTTGGTGGGTCTAAATTCTACAGATGCGCTAAGGCAGCTTCCTGCAGAAGCCATAGAAAAAGTAGAAGTAATTACCTCTCCCTCTGCTCGATATGACGCTGAGGGAACGGCAGGAATTTTAAATATTATCTTAAGGCGCAGTAAGTTACTAGGACTTAATGGTGCTATAATAGCCAATATGGGCTATCCTGAACGCTTGGGAGGGTCTGCTAACCTCAATTACAGAACTGGAGACTTTAATTGGTTTACAAATGCTGGATACAACACCCAACGCTCGCTAGGTAATGCCTCAACGGAAACCGAGTATTTTAATACTACTTTTGAAGACAATGGTGTCCTCATTGAAGACCTTCCAAACTCCTTTAGAAATGAATATCGCGATTTTGAAAGACGACGCAGAGGACATAACATCAATGCAGGAGTAGAATGGTATATGACTCCAACAGCATCACTTACGGCTTCTATTGTTAATCGGTCTAGTAATAATAAAAACAACACCACAAACAATGCCTTCCGATTGGACAGCTCTGGCACTATTATTAATCAATCTGTACGAAAAGCCCCAGAATCAGAACAAGACAATAACACACAGTTTTCATTAAATTTTGATAAACAGTTCCATGGTAATTCAGAACACCGATTGACTTTCGATTTTCAAACAGAAGAAAGCTCCGAAGATGAACAGGCCATAATTTATAATAACGGCATAGTTTCAGAACGAGTTAAAACAATAGAACAACAAAAACGCACTCAAATTCAATCTGATTTTACACTTCCGCTCCAAAATGAGGGGGCTTTTGAGTTGGGCTACAATGGCCGATTTATAAGAAACAATACAGATTATAGTTTAGAATTTTTTGATGACAACACATTTGTTTTGGATACAAATGTTAGTAATACCCTCGAGTATAAAGAAGATGTAAATGCACTTTACGCTCAATATGGGGCTCAACTGAGATCAAAACTAACGTTTCTTCTTGGTTTAAGAATGGAATCTACCGCTATTGAGATTTATCAATACAATACAAATGATCGACAAAATAAGGATTATTTAGGGTTGTTCCCCACCATAAATATTGGGTATAAAATTTCTGAGGTCCAAAGTATTACTTTGGGCTATAATCGTAGGATTAGTCGACCTAGATCTCGATTTTTAAATCCCTTTCCATCAAGAACTAGTGCGACAAATTTATTTCAAGGGAACCCCGATATTGATCCTAGTTATTCACATGGTATCGACTTGGGCTATCTTAATAAAATGGACAAACTTACCCTGAATTCCTCAATCTATTTTAATCGCGCAACTGATGTGTTTACTTTTGTGAGTGAAGATACTGGAGATGAAGTAACTATTGATGGCGAAACAGTTCTTGTCATTCGAAGAGGTCCTATCAATTTGGCTGAACAAGATCGATTTGGATTTGAAATGACAACCACATATAGTTCCTCAAAACAATGGAATTTAAACCTAAATTTTAATCTTTTTCAAAATAATATCCGTGGCAACTACAAAGGACTAAGTTATGATTCTGAAAACCTTAGCTGGTTTATCCGTTTAAATAATAAATTGACTTTACCATGGAATATACAATGGCAAACTAGACTCTTTTACAGAGGACCAACGCAAGATGCTATTAATAAAAGAAGAGGGGTTTTTAGCAGCAGTATGGGATTAAGTAAAGATATATTTGATGAAAAACTTTCTATTGCCATTAATATTAATGACTTATTGAACTCTCAGCGTCGTTACTTGGAATCTACAACCCCTACTTTTTTCACAGATGCCTATTATAGACGACGTGTGCGTTCAATAACAGGCTCTTTTACGTATCGTTTCAATCAAAAGAAGCAAGAGAAGTCCAATCGAAACTCCTTTCAGTCTGAGAATGAAGGATTTTAAATCAAACCCTCAATTTTTTATCGATTTGGTATTACTCATTTGATGAATAAAATTGAATCTTTATTCAATACAACTTATCTTTGGTAAAACAACTCACTAAGCGCTTGATATTCAGCGGATTACTTATTTTTGGACATTTCTTAACCCATATTTTATTCCAAAAATTTTCAACGAAAGTTCTAATTATTACCCCCCCCCCTTATTGACATTAAGACCGTTTTCTTTTTTGAGGGTTGGTTATTGAATATAGAAATTTTAAGAGTTTGAATTTAGATATTATAATTCTAAAAATTAAATAAATAAGCTAGAGCTATTCGCTATTACTCTTAAAAAAAAATAACATTAATTTTTATATTTTTAATAGCAATACTATTAAATTTGCGTATTAAATTTTCAAAAATAAAAAACAATTCAAAAATTAAATTTTAAATGATAGATGATATTACCCCATGGAATCGTTTTCTAAATTTATTAGCATTAGAAAAAAAGGATATTGCACAAATATTTTACTATGCAATAATTTCTGGAATTTTAGCGTTATCTCTTCCGCTTGGAATTCAAGCAATTGTAAACCTCATCCAAGGTGCACAAATATCAACCTCATGGGTCGTTTTGGTGACCCTAGTAACTTTAGGAGTTATCTTAGCCGGTGTTCTAAACCTTATGCAACTTCGTATTATAGAAACCATACAACAGCGCATTTTTGTAAATTCTTCATTTGAATTGAGCTACCGATTTCCAAAGTTTACAATGGAGGCCTTGAGAAATCAGTACCCACCAGAGTTGGCCAATCGGTTTTTTGATACGCTGATTATACAAAAGGGATTATCAAAGGTGTTAATTGACGTGCCTGCTGCTCTACTGCAAGTTGTTTTTGCACTTATATTACTGTCGTTTTATAACCCTTTATTTATTATTTTTGGTTTAATCCTATTAGTAGCCGTGTATCTTGTTTTCCTTTATACAGCCAAAAAGGGTTTATTTACAAGTTTAGAGGAGTCTAAATTCAAGTACAAAGTTGCACACTGGATTCAAGAGATAGCACGATCTATTGTTAGTTTTAAATTGTCTGGAAAAACCAATCTTGCAATTCAAAAAAATGATGTTCTGGTCGAGAAGTACTTAAAGGCAAGAGAAAGCCATTTCAAAATTATAAAGTTCCAATATATAAAGTTGATCGTTTTTAAAGCGCTAGTCACATCTGGATTGTTGTTAATTGGCGGAATATTGGTATTAAATCAAAAATTAAATATCGGACAATTTGTTGCTGCTGAAATTATCATTCTTTTGGTCATTACTTCAATAGAAAAACTCATTTTGGGCCTAGAAACTTTATACGACATGTTGACCTCAATTGAAAAATTGGGATCTATTTTTGATATACCTTTGGAACCCCAAGATGGGGAAACACCTAATTTTGACAAGGGCATTTTTATTGAACTTGATACTATAAAATATGAAGTGGCAAGTAAGAGTAAACCTATATTAGAAAATGTTAGTTTGAATATTAACCCTAAGAGTAGAATAATTATTCAGGGGGAGAGTGGATCAGGAAAATCTAGCTTACTTAGGGTTCTTTCAGGAATCATAAAACCAACTTCTGGAGCAATGATTATAAACGGTTTTGCTGCAAAGGGTGTAAATGTTAATCACTACAGAGGACACCTAGGGCTGTCGCTTTCTGAAGAATTTCCTTTTGAGGGCACACTTAGAGAGAACTTAACTTACGGGGATCACTCAATTTCAGATGAGGAGATTTTAAACGTTTTAAACCATATTGGTTTGTCCAAATTTTTAAGAGATTTACCTAAAGGGTTAAACACTACATTGTACCCTGAAGGAAAACAAATGTCTTACACGATAAGTAAGAAAATTGTATTGGGTCGTGCCATTATAAAGAAGCCTAAAGTTTTGATTTTGGAGGATGCACTTGATCAGTTTAGTGAAGAAGAGACACAGCAAATTATAGACTACCTTAGTAAGTCCACTAACCCATGGGCGCTCATAGTTGTTAGTAATAACAACTATTGGAAAACCTATTGTAATGAAGTGATCAATTTACACGAAGGTGTCATAACATTTAAATAACTGCCGATGTTTAATAGTATAAATCAGCCGGAACAAAATAAGCTTGACTTGTCTAATTTTAGATCAGGAAAATATGTCCTAAATAAAACCTATTACAAGGAATTTAATAGGATTTTAGTCGGTTTCTTAATTTTGTTTGTCATAATACTGTTCTTACCTTGGACACAAAATATTAAGGGTCAGGGCAACGTCACTACTTTAAAACTAGATCAGCGGCCACAAAATATACAATCATCAATTTCAGGACGCATAGAGCAATGGTTTATTACAGAGGGGGATTTTGTAAAAAAGGGCGATACCATATTGAGGTTATCTGAAATAAAAACAGACTATTTTGATGACAGATTAGCAGATCGAACCAACGACCAAATTGGTTTAAAAACGCAATCCATTACAGCATATCAAACAAAAATAGAGGCGCTATCCGCCCAAATCGAAGCATTAAGAAAAGAACAACAACTAAAATTAGAACAAGCAGAACTCAATATAGAAAGTACGCGAATGGACTTTCAAGCAGCACAAATCAAAAAATCCATCGCAGAGACACAGTATAATCGAATCAAAGTTTTACAAAACGAGGGGCTTAAGGCAACTAAAGACTTAGAGGAAAAGCGAATGACATTACAGTCGTCAGAAGCTCAATTGATTACCAAACAAAATGCACTGACCAAAGCAGAAATTGAATTATCAAGGCTTAATGCTAGCTATGCTGATAAAATCGCAAAAGCACAAAGTGATTTGTATTCAGCAGAATCCTTAAAGTTTAATACTCAAGCGGAGGTATCAAAATTAGAAAATAGCTATTCAAACTACAGCAAACGGGATGCCTTAAAATTTATCACATCTCCACAAAGTGGGTATATCAACAAAGCTTTGAAAGGTGGTATTGGAGAAACCTTCAAAGAAGGCGAAAGCTTGGTTTCTATCATGCCAGCTAATTATGAGCTGGCTGTAGAAACTTATGTACTTCCAATTGATCTGCCTCTAATTCACATTGGAGAAAAAGTTCGGGTTCAATTTGACGGCTGGCCAGCTATTGTATTTAGTGGTTGGGAAAATGTCTCTTATGGAACTTATGGCGCCAAAGTAGTTGCAATTGAAAATTTTATCAGCAATAATGGGATGTATAGAGTTTTACTATCACCCGATCAAGAGGACCATCAATGGCCTAAAGGGATTAGGGTGGGGTCTGGAGCCAAAACAATTGCATTGTTAAACGACGTTCCTATTTGGTATGAAATATGGCGCCAGATTAATGGATTTCCCCCAGATTTTTATCAACCAAGGACCTTTGTAATTAAAAAGTAAATGAATTTAAATCAATTATATATCTTTTGTTTTTTGATCTTTTGTAATCAAACTGGTTCAGCACAAATTTTAGACACATTATCCTTTTCTGAATACCTTGGGTATGTAAAAAAATATCATCCAGTGGTTAAACAAGCCAATCTTGTCATAAGTGAAAGTGAAGCTCAACTTATGAAAGCAAGAGGAGGTTTTGATCCAAAAATAGAAGTTAATCAAGACACAAAAAAATTTGAGGGGACTGATTATTATGACAAATTAAATACAACATTTAAGATTCCAACATGGTATGGCATTGAGCTCAAAGGTAGTTTTGTGCAAAATTCAGGAACGTATCTAAGCCCAGAACTTCAAAATACAACTAATGGCGTATACAGTGCAGGGATTGTGTTCTCCCCAGCAAGTGGATTACTCATCAATAAAAGAATGGCAACACTCAAACAAGCCAAGCTTTATGTTAGACAAGCTGAAGCAGACAATCAACTCTTGGTCAACGAAATTTTGTATAAAGCTTCAAGGGCCTACTTTATTTGGGTTAAAGCTTTCAAAGAACAAAAACTTTACGAAGATGTTTTACAAAACGCTCAAGATCGTTTTGAGGGTGTACAGCTTGCCTTTGATTTAGGTGAACAGCCTGCAATAAACGTAACAGAAGCACAAATAGCGGTAAACAACAGAGCGTTAAGTTTAGAAAAAGTCCGATTAGATTTTATCAAAGCCACTTTAGAACTTTCTAATTTTTTATGGATAGAAATGGTTCCTGCAGAGATTAAAGAAGAGGTTGTTCCAGAAATTAATCTAAATCAGTCAATAGACCAAACGTTAAATTTAAATTATCTATCGATTGAACAAAATTTAAATAATCACCCTAAACGACAAAGTTTAGATTTCAAATATAAAAGTTTGGAAGTGGAGCGACTTTTAAAGCGCAATAATCTACTACCACAAATAAGCTTGACTTATAATTTTTTAAACGAGAACTCCGTAGTTTTCGGGGATTTTAATGATGCTAATTACAAAGCAGGGATTCGATTACGTTTCCCAATATTTTTAAGGCAAGAAAGAGCCGAGCTTAATTTAACCAACCTCAAATTGCAGTCTGTAAATTTTGATCGACAAGTAATTGATTTGGAGTTGCGAAACAAATTAAACTCTATAAGACAACAAATAAAATCTTATCAAAGGCAAATCAAAATTTCAGAACGTATTGTAAATGATTTTATACAACTTTTTAAAGGAGAACAACGGAAATTTGATACAGGCGAAAGTTCACTTTTTTTGGTTATTTCTAGGGAATCACAACTTCTTTCTAGTCAATTAAAACTTATTGACTTAAATTATAAAATATTGGATGCAAAAGGGCGATTGTTTAACGTTTCTGCTTATAACTTATAAAACCTGTCAAAATTTAATATTGGTATATGTGTTTTACATATTTATATTGAGATTTATGATAAGTTTTATGGAGTTATTAAAGGCCCAAGAGGAGGAGCAAAAGCTTTACAGAGATGTAGGGCTTTTTTTATTGGCTCTCACCTTCTCTAACCACGTTTCGAAAAGCACCTAAAAGCACTTTACGACTTTCATTTTAAACATCTCAAAGAACAATTCAAATGTACTAAAAACTGACAGACATTTGACAGACATTGGCTTTTAGTTGTTTTCTCAACACGCTTTGTTCCAAAGCTACTGCGCTAAGATGTATCAAACTTGAACTAATACTTTGAAATATTTTTTTTATTTTTAGTGAAAATAAAATACTATGAAAAGATACATTTATATTAATTTGATAACACTAATTTGCTTGGTTTCCACTTCCTGTACAACTCTTAAGACACAAAATACTGTTGGAGAGTGGACAAATACATCTGTCAGAAAAGATGGTTTTGGTAGAAAGATTGCCTTCACAACAAAATTGGAAATTATAAGACACGGTGCAGGCGATTATTCTTACAATAAAACGACAACAGAAGAAGGAAATACTTCACGCTCAAGTGGAAAGTTAGACGAATATATTAATGATAACAAATGGAGCTTCATTGGGGGTGATTATGGAAAATTAGAGGCTTATATTGTTGTTCCAAGCGATAAATGGAACGACTACAAACCTTCATCTTTAATTGTAGGATTTGGTTCTGTATTTTTAGACGAAAAAATCTTTGTTCCTATTAAATAAGCTGTTTTTAACCTCTTCTTTTAACCAAGATATAGGAAGTTGGTATGTTAGTAGTGTTACTTATATGAATGCTATGTTTATGAGCACTCCATTCAACCAAGACATTAGCACTTGGGATGTTAGTAGTGTTACTAATATGAATGCTATGTTTGAAGAGACACCTTTCAATCAAGATTTAAGTGCTTGGAATGTAGAAAATGTAATTTATTGTGGTCAATTTAGCAACAATACTCCTCAATGGACACTACCTCAACCTAACTTCACAAACTGTAATCCTAACTAAATGAAAAATATACTTTACACACTCGCATTACTTGTTTCTTTTAGCTCTTTTGGTCAAACTAATAATATAATTGCAAAAAAAAATAAGCTAATTAAACTTTCTAACGGCGAAAGTGTTAAGATTGGAGATATTACGGACGGTATTCCACTATTATTAGACAATAACATCAGCATTAATTCTGCTGTAATCAGTTCCTTTAATACGGATAAAATAGATAGTAATGATCTTCTTTCGTATGTCAATTTGATATCTACAAATTTGTTTGGTTATTATTCAATAACTCCTAGTCAGGGGAGTTATACTGTCACGTCATCTTCAATGATATGGTCAATAATAGATAAACACGGAGGAAAATGGTATCATCAATATACTGATGAATTTAAAGAATACTACCGAAGGATTTTTAAAAATCAAACTGCAAGGAAAATCCTATTTAAGTTTACTCTAAATCTTCTAGTTAATGCTTGTGAAAGGTGGCCAAAGGATTTTACATCAGCTGTTTTATCTCAAATTGATGAATTGATCGAAAAAATTCCAAAGCATCAAAAATTATCAGTTTCCGCATTATCAAAGCTATTTTTAAAGCCGTCAAAACCAGAGCTTGATATGAATTATATAGATGGTTTTATTTATAGAAGGATAAAATTAGACAATGTTCCTATTAATGAAGTGTTAGGATATTTAAAGACTACAAAAGAAAAATTACAAGAAATAAACATTGACCAACTCCCTGATGTGATGTATGCAATAAACTTTAATAACCATATAGTATTATATGAAGGAGTTAATTTCAATCATATGTTATACTCAAAATTAAATTCTAAAACTTTAATATTTAACTCACCAACTAATGAAAGAATAACGGAAATTAAATTTTTAACAGGCAATGATGGAGATTTTTATCAAATTAAAAATATAAAAAAGGAAACTCATTTATACGATAAATACCTAAATAAAATATATTAAATGAAAAATATACTATACATACTCGCATTACTTGTTTCTCTTAGCTCTTTTGGGCAAACAGCTGATGAATACTTATCAAAAGAATATTTCAAAGGAATTAAAGGGATGATTGAAATTAGAGGTAAACAAATTAGCGAGGATTTGTATGATGGTCAACATTTTGTGGATTTCTTAGTTGAGAAAAGTATAGAAAAAGAATTAATTGGTAAAACAATAACAATAGTACTTAATGCAGGAGAAGATTGTGAGTTAACATCTCGTTTTGAACGATCTTTTAAAGGAAAAGCGGGAACAGGATTTGATACAACATCAGGCGAAGAAATTGAATTTGGAATGCCTTGCGATCCAGAGTACGGTGATAATTGTAATTTTCAGTTATTCATAAAGGAAGTTGATTACAAATGTTATACTATGGAAGGAGAATATGAAAATCGAACGTGGTTCGAGCCTGTGATAATTAATCAACTATGAAAAAACTACTCTTACTATCCGTTTTATTAATCTTCGCTTGTAGTAGTGATGATAGTTCGGATACGAATGATGATAATAACCCATCTAATTGTGATGTTGTTTATTTAGATGATAATGGTGTTACTATAAAGGCTTGTCCTGATGCTAATGTTGGGGATGTAGGTACAGTTAATGGGATTGAATATACTATTGTGAATAGAGCAATGCTTGCCCAAATGCTCGAGAATAATGAAGATGTTTCAAAGGCTTGTACTACAAAAATAACTGATATGGGATTTAATACAGAAGAGCAGGTTAGTTTTTTTGGCACTGGGTGGAATACTGAAATTAAATATCCATTTAACCAAGATATCAGTAATTGGGATGTAAGTAACGTAACTGATATGAGTTATTTGTTTTTTTGGACAACATTCAATCAAGATATTAGTAATTGGGATGTAAGTAGTGTTACCAATATGAATTCTATGTTTAGAAGTTCAGACTTTAATCAACCTATTGGTAATTGGGAAGTGAGTAATGTAACAACTATGTCTCATATGTTTTCTGGGAATTCTGATGGTTCTGGTGGCTATTGGGAAGCTTTACTCAACCCTTTTAATCAACCAATAGGTAATTGGGATGTTAGTAATGTAATTGATTTTTTTGGGATGTTTACTTTATCTGCTTTTAATCAACCTATTGGAGATTGGAATGTAAGTAGTGCAACTGATATGCAATCTATGTTTAGTGGAGCATTTTATTTTAATCAGCCAATTGGAGATTGGGATGTTAGTAACGTTACAACTATGGAACGAATGTTTATGACAGCAGTGTACTTTAATCAACCAATTGGAGATTGGGATACAAGCAGTTTAATAAATGTTGTTTATATGTTTAGAATCTGGCCTGCTATTAACAACGTTCCGTTAAGTTATATGAGTTTTAATCAAGATTTGAGTAATTGGGATACAGAAACCATAACAAACTGCACGGGCTTTTATTTTGACACTCAATGGACACTACCTCAACCTAACTTCACAAATTGTAATCCTAACTAATATGAAAAGAATTTTAATACTCTCCGCTTTACTCATCTTCGCTTTTGGTTTCGCACAAACCTTTGAAATTACTGATGGTCAAAGTATGTGTATGATTGGCAAGGGAAAGGGGCAAGATGCGACAATTAACCCTTATGCTGATAAAGAGTATTCATATGCTTTGATAGAAAATATTGGATTAGTTGAATTTAAGGTTAGAGTTGAATCTACTGAAAATAAAATAAGAGAATTTATAGTTAAACCGAGCGATAAAGTTGTTGTTCAAATTTACAGAGCTGAAATATTATATCTTGATTCTTTAACATTGGATAAAGCAGAGGCAAAAATAATGTATACAATAAATGAGAATAACCTTCCCCCTCCGCCTCCTCCAATAGATTAAATATCCTAAACCATAGGCATATCTTCTTCTTTCAGCTCTGCTATTTCTAAACCTCTTAAGTAGTCAGTTATACATTAATTGCTATATTTAGACTATGAATAAGTTAATTCTATTATTATTTATTCCTATCGTTTGCTTTGGGCAAAGTATTTCTAAGCAAGTCATTGGCCCAGGTGGACATACTTTTGAAAATGGGAATAACAAACTTAGTTACACTGTAGGAGAAGTCGCTGTGGGTGCTATGACCGATGAAGATGATACCTATCAATTAGGAAATGGCTATTACCCTTCATTAAACCTATCCACGTTAACTACAGAAACCCCTGAATTACAACTTCAAGTTAAAGTCTTTCCAAATCCTACCAAAGAGGTGATTTACATTACCCATCCCACAGAACAGTTCTTTGAAATTAAGGTTACAGATGTGAATGGAAAACAAATCCTACAAACAGCACTTCAAAAACAGCAGCCTTTAAACGTTCAAACATTAACCACAGGCACCTACTTTATAATAGTAACGACAAAAGAATCAAAACAAACCAATACGTATAAAATCATTAAGCAATGAGAAAGTTTTACGCTATTCTATGTGTAACCATAGTATCACTAACGCAACTACAAGCCCAAGCCCCACAGGGTTTTAATTACCAAGCTACGGTCAGAAACAGTACTGGGGATTTAATTGTCAATACCAATGTGTATTTCAAGTTTAATGTGATGCAAGGCTCACAAACAAGCCTTCCTGTATTTACAGAAATACACTATGTCCCCACAGATGATTTAGGACAGGTCAATCTTGTGATTGGACAAGGCACTTCTACAACAGGTGCCTTTTCCGAATTAAATTGGTCTTTAGGAAGTTATTATTTAGGCATAGAACTCGACACAGGCAGTGGTTATGTGGCTATGGGCACTACACAATTACTAAGCGTTCCCTACGCGCTTTATGCTGAAACCAGTGGAAATAGTAGTCAAAGTGATTTACCAACAGGGGATAATGATGGAGATGTTTTGATATGGTCATCCGAAGCAAACAATTGGGTTGTCTCAGAAATAAATTTCGACAATCAGCAACAAAATATTTCTACTATAATAGCCAATTCTATTACACCATTTTCTGCAAGCTCAGGTGGAGAAATAGATAGTGATGGTGGGTATACTATAACTGAGAAGGGTGTTGTGTGGAGTGAATCTCCAAACCCTGACATATCATTACAAACCAAAACTAATGAAGGACCTGGTGCAGATAATTTTATTAGCTCATTAATAGACTTAAATGAAAACACATCATATTACTACAGATCTTATTTTGTAAATAATTTAGGTGTTACTTATGGTAACTCTTTTTTATTTGAAACAACCGATAGCCAATTTTATGATATGGATGAGGATGGTTACACTCCTGAGCAAGGAGATTGTAATGATGACGACCCTTCAGTGAATCCTGGTGCGCAAGAGATTGCAAATGATGGGATTGATAACAATTGCGATGGGGAAACTGACCCAGATCTTTCACAAGGCAACTTAAATTTACAAACATTTTTAGCCTTAGGAGAAACTTTTACAGCTGGTATGGCTGATGGTGCACTTTTTATAGATTCACAAATAAATTCAATTCCCAATTTAATAGCATCAAAGTTTCAATTAATTAGTGAAAGCGAGTTTAACCAACCTTTGATGAATGATAACTACGGTGCGATGACATTAGGTGGTACAAGATTTAAAGACCCAAGGTTAGCTTTTAATGGTTCAGGTCCAACAAGGATTGAACAAATTATTGGCCCAATTAGTACCGCCACTGAAGTCTCAGAAATTATTCCCGGCCCATACAATAATATGGGTGTTCCAGGTGTTAAAATGGAACATTATTCAGCACCCGGCTATGGGAATTTAAATAATATTAGTACTGGCACATCTAATCCCTATTTTACACGAATGGCTTCCACGCCAAATAGTTCAATTTTAGATGATGCAATTTTATTAGAGCCTACATTTTTTTCATTATGGGCTGGATTTAATGATATTTTAGACTACTCAACCCAAGGGGGTTCTAATTCTGAGATTATTGATTTTTCTACTTTTAACACATACTACAACAATATTATAAACTCTTTAATTTCTAACGGAACAACTCAAGGAGTACTAATTAATTTACCAAATCCATTAAGATTCTGGTTTTTTACAGCATTACCTCATAATGGATCATACATTACGCTTGATAATTCTCAAATTACTACTTTAAATAATGGCTATTCATCACATAATCAGTCTATTAATATTGCTTACAGTGAAGGACTAATATCAGAACAAGAAAGGTCAATGAGAACAATTTTATTTCAAGAAAGCACAAACAACGCAATTGTGATTGAAGATAAGGATCTCACTGACCTATCAGTTTATGGAATACCGAGCATAAGACAGGCAAATGAAGATGATTTAATTTTAATGATTGCTGAAAGTTTTATTGGAACAGAAGCTGTTCCGGGGGATATGAATTCAATTAATGGATACAGTATTCCACTTTCAGATCGATGGGTTCTTACTCCAAATGAACAGGAAATTATTAATTCCAGTGTCGGGAGTTTCAATCAACATATCTTATCTGTTGCAGGTACTAATAACTTGGCTCATTTTGATATATATTCAATTATTGAAGATGCTTTTTCTAATGGAATTCAGTTTGGACAGAATATTAATAACTTATATGGTGAAAACACATTCACATTAGAAGGTGCGATGACTGGTTTAACAAGTCTTGATGGAATACATTTTACTCCTCAGTTCAATGCATATTTAGCAAATAAAATCCTTGAGTTATTGGATTCACATTATGGTTCAAATTTTTATGACTCTGGTAATTTAATTGATATCTCAAATCTACCATTATTTTATCCATTGAATTAATTAAATAATAGGCATATCCTCTTCTTTTAGTTCTGCTATTTCTAAACCTCTTAAGTAGGTTAAACTTACATTTATAGATGAGTGTCCCATAGCGGTCTGTAACTTAGACAAAGACCCTGTTCTCTTGTATATTTCTATTGCCCCTGAGTGCCTAAAAGAGTACAATATCACACCATTATCAATGTGATTATTAAGTCCCTTAAATCGCCTAAAAAGTGTTTTAAAGTAATCGTTGTTATAAGGGGTTTCTTTGCCACTAAATATGTTTATGTTGGGTTCGTTTCTTACAAGCAGTTTTCTAATTACTAAAGGCACAGGAACGTGTCTATTGCGCTTTGATTTTACTCTACTGCCTGACAGACTGAGATACGATAAATCATCATTAAAATCACTCCATTTAAGCAGTCTAATTTCTTGATGAGGTCTTAGTAAACAACAATATGTTAGTAGACAGCACAGATGCAAGTTCTTATTAAACTTATATACCTCATCTAATAGTCCTTTTACATCACTAATAGGCTTATGTAGTGTTTCAGTCTGTTTACGAGTCTTTAGAGTCATTCGCTCTATAGTAAATCCATTATCTGCCAAGTAATTAACCAGTACGTTTAAGTGTCTTCTAACTGTATTATAAGAGGTGTTATTAGCATACTTTAAAGGAATACTGTGCAAGAAGCGAATAGAAATAGAACCCTTACAAATTAACTCTTCTCTTAAACAACAAGACAGTAAAGTAAGCGTCTTTATATAGGATACCGACAGAGGCTCTTTTAGTTTGGCTTCTATGAGACTATCAAACAGCTCAATAGTCGTTAAGGGTTTAGTAAATGAGTAATTATTAGAGACTAAATAACGATAGACCTCATCAGCTAATAGAATAGCTTTACTACGTCTTAGTTTAGTAGGATAGGAATTAGGAGCGAGAGACGAATTAATACGCTTACCATTAAACAACCGATAACGCTTAGAATTTAGATTGAAATCTATAAAGTAATTATCGTAGGAGTCTTTACGTGCTTTAGGGTAAGATAGACTATAATTTGGCATATATATGGCAGTTTAATTAAACATTACATTTAAAGAACTGCGTAATATACTGAGGCTCAGTGGTTAGAAAGCTTGCTTCGTCGAAGACAGCATCTGACTCATAATCAGAGGGTCCTTGGTTCGAGCCCAAGAGGAGGAGCAACACAACCCACTAAGTACTTGGTATTCAGTGGGTTACTTATTTTTAGGGCATTTCTTATCCCATATTTTACCCCAAAAATTTCAGCTAAGGGCCAAAAAAATACACCCCCATATTGATTTAAAGATCGTTTTCTGTTTTGAGGGTTGGCTGTTACTTAAAATTAGAAGATAAAATGACAGGAACTACATGATATGGATCATGGGTATATATTACACTATAATTACTTTGAATAAATTTTGGTTAGTCAATTAATAACTTTTTCAGAAGAAATAGCTAAAACCTATTTATTTTTTTGAATAATCTCATTTCATACGATTTTATGACTCAAAGACTGATGGGTATGGTAAAGTTAATTAGATTTTGCTTTTCTCATATTGAGATGGGGTGCACCCCATTATTTTTTTGAAAATTTTAAAAAAATTGGATCTTGTATTAAAACCTGATTTTTTAGCTACGAAGTCCAACTTGTAGTTTTTTTCTGATTCTAAATATTTTAATGCTTCAGCCACTCTAGCTCTATTTTTTAGTAGGATAAATGTAGTACCATTTGATTTTAAATAAGATCTAATATGAAATTTATTTTGTTTAATTTTTTTGCAAAAAACATCAAAATTAGTAGATGATTTTATTAAAAATGATCGATCATTTATCATTAAAACAATTTTCTTTTCAATATCATTATATATTGATTTCGGAATGTTATTCTCAAATTTTGAGTTACTAGAAAAGGGTGATTTATCCAAATAAGAGGTTTTAAACTTATTAGTACTAAAGATTAACTCAGGATGTTTTAAAATTTCTATTAACAAACTCATGAACAGAAGCGTATCAATAAATAAAATAGTTTTAATGATTCCTGTATAGTACGAATTACTAACTAAAATCACTATTATATGTAATGAGTAAAACAAGGTCAACAACAAAAAAACTATAGTTATTTTTTTTAAAGACTTTAGAGGTTCAACCGTATTTGTTTTGTTTTTAAGTGATTTACGTACAAGGCTCAAACAGATAATACAATAAGTAGTAAAATGAATCAGTCTTACAGCGTAATTAAGTTTTGGAGAAAAAAATAAATTAACATTAATTGACTCTTGTATGTTTGGATCTGAATAAATTTGCGCGATAAGCTCAAGTTTTTGAGTCCAAGGGACACAAAAGTATGGAATGATTGCAATAAGTTGTATTAGAGCAGGTAAAGCATGTATTAAATGAATTGGCCTCAGCTTATTTAGTTTGTTTAACTTTTTCAAAATAAACAAATAGTAGCATGGTCCAACTAACAAATATAAGGGTGTGAAATGATTGAAGAGTATTGCTGCAATTATTTTGTAATCGCCATGATTTACAAAAAAATGAGCCGCAGTATAAACTACAAGTCCGGTGAGTGTGGTATTAAACAAAATAAGGGTCTGGCTTTTCCTGTTTTTTATTAGGATAAAAAGAATAAACAAAAAAGATAATAATACTAAATTCTCCACACTCAAAGCTAGTCCTTTTTTTTAAAAAAAAAACACCTTTTTTTAAAAAAAGTACTAAATGATTTTTGTATTAAACACAAGAAATTAGGCTGTTTAGTATTTTTGGCGCAACATTGAACAAATCAATCAATTTATCTATGCTTTCAAAAACAAACTTTTCACTAATTCTTGCAATTTTGTTTGCTCAATTTATATTTTCGCAAACCAGATTAGTCGGATTCCCTGGATATAACGCTGCTAATTCTACATTTCCGTTATCTGCCAATTACACTTCCTCTGAAATAAGTTCTGCTTCATTAAACTATGGTGGAACAGGAATCACTCCTGCTAGTGATAATCGTACAGTGTGGAGCATAAACAATACCAATGCTTTTGATGTTACGACTTCACCGTATTTAGAATACGAAATCAATTTCACATCGGAAATGGATATTAATTTTGATCGTTTTGTGCTACATGCTGCTGCCAATACTGGAACTACAACGGCAATATTTGAACTAAGGTGGAGTTTGGATAATTATGCAACTAGTTTGGGGACTTTTACTAATAACAATAGCTCCTACAAACTTACCTCAGTCGATTTGTCATCTCAAAGCAATGTTTCAACAGGTCAGATTACTTTCAGGGTTTATATTTATGGTGGATCTTTAAGCTTTTACAACCCTAGCGGAGGAAGTTATGCCTCTTCTGATGGTACTCTAACCTCATATGCTAATTCTTCAAGTCCAGTTGGTGTTTGGACGACGTCTATTGCACCCCCTCCTTTACCTCCAACAATCACATCCATAGCTCCTGCTATTGCTGAAGTTGGGGATACTGTAACTATTTCTGGGACAGATTTTGACACAACACCCGCCAATAATATTGTTTATTTTGGAGGAATCAAAGCTTCAGTAACATCTGCAACTTCAACACAATTGAGTGTGATTGTGCCACGTTGTGAAGTTGTCTCTAAAGTATCTGTTGTTAAGAGTGGTTTAAGTTCAAATATTCAATATTTTAAATTTAAAAATTCAACATCTCAATCACTAAATCTCAACTGGAGTTCTCAATTTTTTAAATCGCCAAGTTCAATTGCTAAGCTAGATCCAGATACTAACCTGAATGCTTTCGATGTAGGAGATTTTAATAATGATGGAGCAATGGATATTATTGCTGCGATGTCTGGCGGTGCACTCAAAATTTACTACAATCCAGGTTTATCCTCTTCAATAACTATGAGTGATTTTGAAACAACAGTTCAAGATATAGCATTAAGTAATAATTACGATGTTGAAGACTTTAAAATTGCTGACCTAAACAATGATGGGTTTTTGGATATTGTTTGCGGATTAGATACTGGTAAAATCGTTGAAGTCCTAATGGCCGACGGAAGTGGAGGTTTTACATCTTCTACTTTAATCTTTAGTGCCTTAAGGGATAGTATAAATTCCATTTCTCTTGGAGATGTCAATGCAGATGGTCTACTGGATATAGCTGCCACCTGTTATGGAACTTACTCTAATACTAAATTTGAAGTATTTACGCAGCAAACAGACAACACTTTTACTTCTTATTTTAGCAACCTTCAAGTTGGAACTAATATTGCTTTTTGTAAAAGAGTCGCTATTCAAGATGTTAATAACGATGGGTATGGTGAAGTATTTTTCTTGCAATACAACACTGGATTGCAAATGGTTTCGAATAATGCAGGAACATTAGCAACATCCCCAACTGATATGGGTTCAGATACCGACATGTATGGTTACGATAATATTTATTTCTTAGATTACGATGATGATGGGGATATTGACGTTGTTGCTCCTGGACAAAGCAATCAAAGACTTTATATTAATGATGGTAGTGGAAATTTCACTTATTCATCTTTAAATCATAGTAGATTTGGTAAAATGTTTGACATTGACAATGATGGTGATTTAGACATAATCGGTTCAGATTATTTTGGGATTAAAGGATCTCAGAATAATTCTGGCGCATATCAATCTACTACCACATTTTTATCCAGAACAACTCATTTTGGCGGTAATTACACTGGAGTAGAAAAATTATTTGATATCAATGGAGATGGTTATGCAGATGTTATAACCACAGATAGATATAGTACTTTTCTTTACTATTCTGAATTCCAAGGTAATCCCAGTCCCACTATAATATCTAACAGTAACTTTAGCACTTTTGATACTTGTCTGTCTACATCATCAATAGCTCAAACCTTTACCGTTGAAGGTAATAATTTAACTGCTAATATTTCGATTACAGCTCCGTCAGGTTTTGAAATTTCATCTAATGGATCCAATTTTAGTTCTACTCTAACACTAACACAATCTTCTGGAATTGTAGCCCAAACCACTATTCACGTTCGATTAATCGGCACGACTGCAGGGTCTTTCAGTGGAAATATTTCTTTAGCCAGTACTGGCGCAACCTCAATTTCTGAGGCGATTTTAGGAACGGTCAATGCGCCACCAACATTAACATCAACTTTAGATACGGTTTTCATTGACGATACTTTAGTCATTACGGCTAGTACTACAGCTGCTGCTACAAATGCTTGGGTTTCTTCTAATCCTTCGGTTATGACAGTTAATAGTTCCGGAGTAGTTTCTGGGGTGGCCGATGGAACTGCTACAATAACATTTACTGACATTAATGGATGTACTGAAACGTTAGATTTGATTTCTAGAGCTGACTTTACTTGCGCTGAAGTAGATTCACGAAACAATGGTAATGGTCAAGCGTCTTCTTGCCCTGGGGTTAGCGGTACGGCCGTTGCTTCTGATGTTATTGGAACATCATACAATGTCGTTCCGGCTTCAGCTAAAACAGGATCAATTAGATTCCGCTGGGTAAACGCCCCTTCAGTAATTCCTGTAATTACTAGCGTTTGGTTAGATGGAATTCAATCTGCTGCTGAAGTTGGACCGCCATCTGTAGTTTCAACCACAGGAGGGTATGAAATGGTTACGTATTGTTTTTATAATGTCAATTTACCAAATGCAGGAAGTTATACTTTAGAATATTCAAATCCTCAAACGGGAGAGGTATATGGACGATGTACATTTACCGGCAATAGTGACACGCCAACTGCTGAACCTACTCTTGTCAGCAACACAGATCCATTAATTACATCAAGCGTTACAGACCAAAGTACTTGTGCTAATGTTGGCCTAACAGGATTATCGTTTACAATTTCCGATGCAGAAGACACTTCTGATCTATTATTTGTATCAGCTTCTTCAAGCAATCAAACTCTTGTTACCGATGCTGGAATAGCGATTACTCGTTCCAATGATTCCGTTACAATTGAAGTGACCCCAGAAACAGATCAAGTTGGAACAACGGTAATTACACTAACGGTAACGGATATAAATGGTGGTACAGCATCCTTTAATTTCAATTACGATATTCCTCAAGATAATATCGATCCAACGATTACTGCACCAACTGCAGTGACAGTGAATGTCGATGCGGCAAGTTGTGAAGCAACGGGTGTAGATTTAGGATTGCCAACTACAGCAGATAACTGTAGTGTAGCCAGTACCACGAGTGATGCGCCAGTAGCCTTCTCATTAGGAGATACAGTCGTAACATGGACG
>Ga0209138_1000584_pt1 | contig 34941 bp, 30 predicted proteins | sample SaaInl3SG_22_DNA_FD_184645 | JGI IMG/M metagenome (GOLD analysis project Ga0209138, IMG submission 184645) | Marine microbial communities from expanding oxygen minimum zones in the Saanich Inlet - ESP_153SG_22_DNA (SPAdes) (version 2) | ecosystem: Environmental > Aquatic > Marine > Intertidal...
ATACATTTGCATCCTTTTTTTGCGTTAGCTTTACATCAAACTATTTCTGTTGAACTTCAAACTTTTAGCTTTTATTTTGACTTTGGTCTTTGGCGTATACTTTGGGCAAACCCATGCTCAAGAATTAACGCTTGAAATCAAAACTAAAGTTGAACATAATAAAGACATCATTGAAAAATTGGGCTACACCTCCAATTTTGATTCAATGAATACTTTGAAACAAGAACTTGATGTTTTGAAAAAACGCCTAAACGAATTAGGCTATTTAAATGTTCGCGTTTTGAGTATTGACCAAAACGATTCTCTTGTCCTAGTATTCATAGAAATGGGGATTAAGTATAGTCATATAGATATCTATGGGCACACTACATACTTTGAAAAACTGGGATACAACATTAATAAAGACACGCAAAATGAACTTTATTTTGTGCATCTTCCTTTTGATGCTTTGCAAGATGCTTTGAAAAAAATATCAATACTATTAACTGACGAAAGTTATGCTTTTGCAACCGTCAGACTAAATAACATTCGTCCTAAAAGTAAAATGCTTTTGCGTGCAGATTTGAGGATAAACAAAGGACAAAAACGGACACTAAAAGATATTAAAGTCTTAGGGTATGAGAAATTTCCAAAAAGTTATATCAAATATTTCCTGGACATAAAAACCCAAAAGCCATTTAGCTTAGAAAAAATTAAACGTAAAATGGACCTTTTAGAACAATTATCATTTGTGCAACAAAAAAGACCAGCCGAAGTACTTTTTACAACAGATACAACAACGGTTTATCTTTATTTGGAAAAAATAAAAACCAATCGTTTTGATGGATTCTTGGGTTTTGGTTCCAATGAAGAAACTGGTAGTGTTGAATTTGATGGTTATTTAGATTTAACCCTCAACAACAACTTCAACTTCGGAGAATCTTTTAAACTCAACTACAAAAGTGATGAAAATGAACAAAAAACATTTGATGTTTTGTTCCAGCTACCCTACCTGTTTGGAAGTCCTTTGGGGAGTACGCTGAACCTAAATATATTTAAAAAAGACAGCACCTTTACCAATGCGCAACAAGCCCTAAAGATGTTTTATCAACTGAACGACAAACAACAAATAGGTGTCGCAGTTTTTCACCAACAGTCCAACGTTCTAACAGAAACGACGTCTTTAACCAAAGATTATAAAAGCCACTTTTATGGATTAACTTATCAATATATAAAACGTCAAAAAAACGATGTACTTTTTCCAATCTCTGCTAAAGTTGATATTTCTACTAAATTTGGACAGCGCAAAACAAAAACTACTACACAACAACGCCAGCTACAATTGAAAGGGTTTTATACTTTCCGCCTAAATCCTAAAAATAGTATTTTTTTTAAAATTCATCTGGAGGAATTAGATTCAGATGAATACCTATATAATGAGTTAATTCGATTTGGCGGCATCAATTCCATTCGTGGTTTTGAAGAAAACAGTTTGTTTGCTTCTCGTGTTGGAGTACTTTGTACAGAGTATCGCTATCGCCTAGGACCCTCACTTTTTGTGCATAGCATTCTTGATAGCGGCTATTTTCAGAGCACTCAAAGAACAAACGAACAACTTTTTGGGTTTGGGTTTGGTTTTGGTTTGCGCACAAATGCTGGTCTTTTGCGCTTTAATTATGCCAATGGTAAAACAAAAAATTCACCCTTTATTCTCTCGAATTCTAAGGTTCATTTGAGCTTAACAACCACGTTTTAGTTCCGAAATCTCTCAAAAGATTAAACATTTGTTAAAATTATGTTAAAAATTAACACAATCTTAATTCTTGTTAACTTTTATTTAAGAGATTAGCAACAACTAATTAAAATTAAATCATATGAAACCCAAATTTACGATGATTCTAATGCTTTTGGCATTGGGAGTGCAGCTGCTAAATGCACAACAAAAAACTGTTTCAGGAACTGTTTCTGACGAAAATGGCTAACCGCTCCCAGGGGCCACCATTCTTGTTAGCGGGACAAGTTCTGGAACCACCACCGACTTTGATGGAAACTACCAAATTAAAGCAAGTTCTGGCGATGTTTTAGAAATTAGCTATGTGGGATATGCTACACAGACCATCACGGTAGGCAGTGCCAGTTCCTATAATTTTAATATGAAAACTGATAATTCGCTGGATGAGGTTGTGGTGACAGCGTTGGGACAAACTAAAAGTGAAAGAGCACTAGCTTATTCAGCACCAAAATTGAAATCTGAGGAGATCAATTCTGCTCAAAACGACAACGCGATAAGCGCATTATCTGGAAAAGTAGCAGGGCTGAAAATTAATTCACCCTCAGGTAATATTGGAGGATCACAACGAATATTAATTCGAGGAACTAACTCTGTCAAAGGAGATAACCAACCCTTATTTGTTATTGATGGGATTCCTATGGATAACTCAAACTTTAATACAGGTAATACACAACGTGGATCTGGAGGAGTAGATTTCGGTAGCACAATCAATGATATAGATCCTAGTGTAATAGCGTCTGTAACAGTTTTAAAAGGTCCAGCTGCAGCCTTGTATGGATCTAGAGCTGCAAATGGTGTGATATTAATTACCACTAAAACAGGGAAAAATTCCAAGAAACTAGGTGTTAACTTTAGCTCATCCTTAACTTTGTCTGAAGTCGCCATACTTCCAAAATTACAACGTGAATATGGAGGAGGTACTATAATCTCTGACGCAGATGGTGGTAGCAATGGCTTTAAAAAACAAATCATAAATGGACAAGAGTTTCTGCTTGTAGACTATCATACAGACGAAAGCTGGGGACCAAAATACAACACCAATCTAAAGGTCCTGCATTGGGATGCTTTTGACCAACAAAGTTTTCCAGAAGACTATCTAAAACCAAGATCGTGGGTTGCTCCAGAGAATGATGTTGATTCCTTTTTCAAAACAGGATTTGCAACAAACAATAACGTAACAGTTACCTCAGCCACAAATAAAGGAAGCGTTTTATTTTCTGCAGGAAAACAAGAAAACAAAGGAACTGTACCAAACACACAAGTGAACCGTCATTTTGCAAAATTTAGCATCTCACAAAAATTATCTAAAAAATTAGACGTCATTAGTACAATTAACTATGTTCAAACATCTGGAAGTAGACCTGTTCTTGGGTACACTGGAAATAGCGTGTCCCAAAAATTATTTCAATGGGGTCAAAGACAATTGGATTTTAACAGAATGAAAAAATATAAAAATGATGATGGGACTCAAAGAACCTGGAATAGAATTTCATGGGATAACCCTACTCCAAATTATTCTGACAATCCATATTGGATTATAAAAGAAAATACGCCATCTGACACACGAAAAAGAATATATGGAAATGTTAGTACAAGCTATAAAATTTCGGACAACCTGACTGTAAAGGGAAGTATATATGCTGACACCTATAATTTCAGAAATTCAGAAAGAACAGCCATAGGTTCTCAAAACCAATCAGAATACTTAGAAAGAGCATACGATTTTAATGAATTTAATTATGAATTTATTTTTAATTACAACAAAGAAATTTCAGACTCTTTTAGTCTATCAGCTTTGATTGGAGGAAATAAGCGAGATCGATCATTAAACTACAGAAGGACACAAACTACTGGTGGGTTGTCTGTACCCAACATTTATAACATTAATAATAGTAAGGGACCACTAAGTAAGGGATCATTCAATAGTCTTAAGATAGTAAATAGTTTATTTGGAAGTTTAAGCTTATCATTTGCAAACCAATTATTCATAGACTTTACTGGAAGAAATGACTGGTCTTCTTCTCTACCAAATGATAACAACTCTTACTTTTACCCTTCTGCTTCTTTAGCATGGGTGTTTAACAAAACAGTATTTCAAAACTCAGATTGGTTTAGTTGTGGTAAACTTAGATTAGGCTGGGCACAGGTAGGTAACGATACAGCCCCATACAGAGTTACAAATACGTTAACACTTGGCATACCTTTTAAGGGAGATGGAAGAGTTAGTGTTAATGATGAATTACAAAATCCTAAATTGAAAAATGAGACAACAACAACGTGGGAAGTTGGAGCGGAATTGAGTTTTTTGAAAAGACGTGTAAATCTTGATTTTACATATTACAATAACATAACTACTGACCAAATCATTCCAATAAATCTTTCACTAGGATCAGGACATACAGCACAATGGATTAATGCAGGAGAAATGACCAACAAAGGAGTTGAAATTCATTTAGGCCTAAAACCCATAAAAAACGACAATTTTTCGTGGAATGTTGATGTAAATTTTGCAAAAAATGAAAATAAAATTGTAAAACTAAAAGAAGGATTTAACAGTATACTACTAGGCAGCGCTCCATTTAGAGTAAAATTGACCGCAGCTGTCTCAGAAGCATATGGAACTATTATGGGTACCGATTTCATTTATGACAAGAAAGGGAATAAAGTTATAGGTGAGAATGGTCGGTATGTAGCCACAAGAGACTTAGTTCCTTTAGGGAGTGTCAACCCAGACTTTTCTTTAGGACTAAGAAATAGCTTTAAGTATAAAAACTTTGATTTAGGAGTATTGATCGAAATGAGTAAAGGCGGTAAATACTACTCCACAACACATCAATGGGGAATGTACTCTGGAATGTTATACGAAACCGCAGCAAATAATGTGCGTGAAAATGGAATTATTCTACCAGGAGTTACTGGAACTGTCACATATGAGGACGACGGGAAATATAGCGTCACCAATACCGCACCAAATACAAAGAGTATTAAAGCAAGTAGTTGGGGCACCGGGCACTATAACACTGTAGATGCTCAGAACGTATTTGACTCAGATTACTATAAAATTCGAGAGATTTCACTTGGATACACACTCAAGAATGGAATCTTTAATATTTTTGATAATGCAAGAATTAGCATTTTTGGAAGAAACCTTTACACTTGGGGTCTGGACTATGATGGTATTGACCCAGAAACAGTATCCGCTGGTTCAGGAAATATTCAAGGATTGGAGGGAGGACTACAACCATCCGTTCGATCATTTGGCATGAACTTAAACTTATCTTTCTAAAATAAAACTACGATGAAAAAAATAAAATTTACATTCACTTCGCTTTTAATAATCATTTTACTATCGTGTGATACAGATTACATTAACGATCCTGATAATCCAGAGATAGCCCCTTCAACGCAATTAATAACTAATGCTCAATTCAATTTAGCAAAAGACCTCAATAATGGATGGACAGGAGGCAGGGCTACTTTGGGTTTTGCACAATATTGGGCCCAAACCTTTTACACTAACGAAAATAGATATAACCTAAGAACTGGTCAAGTGGATGCTATTTGGAACAATCCCTACAAGATACTTGCAGATTTAAAGAAAGTAATAGAATTAAATGAAGACCCTAGCACAGTTCTAATGATGTCTACCTATGGAGATAACAATAATCAAATTCAAGCGTCAAGAATAATGATGGCTTTTACTTTTTCTAAATTAGTCGATGTTTTTGGAGACGTGCCTTATTGGAGTTATGGACAACGAGACAATACTTCATTTGAAGCTTTGCGATTGAGTGAAGGAGTAGTAAATCCAGCCTACACAAGTGCAGAAGTAATTTACACAGACCTTTTGGCCGAGCTACTCGACGCTGCAAATAAAATGGATTTAAGTAAAAAAGCGTTTAACAACGGTGATCATATTTATAATGGAGACGCTGGTAAATGGGTTAAGTTTGCGCACTCATTAAGACTTCGGTTGGCTGTACATATTAAGAAATATAATAACACACTTTCTACAGCTGTATTCAATGAGTCTGACTCTAAAGCCTTCAGCTCAAATGAGGACGATGCAACTTTTGAATATGGAAATGATGACCTAACTGGAGGACCGTGGCATGAAGCTTTTACTGTTAGTGCAAGAAGAGATTTTGGACCATCACTGTCTTTTACAAATTTATTATAACAGAGTTGGGCCGTTTAATGCATTATCCGAAAAAGACCCAAGAGTTGAAATTTATTTTGAACCACGTGTTAACACACCTGAAATCATCGGATTACCATACGGTTTTGGAAATGCTGCAGCTAGAGCTGTAGAGGATGAAAGTAAGCCTGGAGCTGAAATAATTAAGCCAAACTATAATCAATTATTATTGTCATATTCTGAAATTGAATTCATTAGATCTGAATTTAACTCGTGGAATCAGACTAATTATGAAAACGGTATTAAAGCTTCAATGGCACATTGGGGGGGGTTTCTAACACTGATGCAGATTCATATGTTGGACTATTACCAGCTGCAAGTCAAGAAACTGTATTAACCCAAAAATACATTGCGCTTTATATGGACGGGTTAGAGGCATGGACAGAATACAGAAGAAATGGTTTTCCAAACACATTGACAGTTCCGGGAGATACGTATCTAACTTATACATTCAACACATTAGTTACAGGACTAAATACTATCCCAAATAGGATTACATATCCTCAAAACGAACAACTAATTAACAAGAGTAATTGGAACGCAGCCCGAAACAATCTGTCTGATGGCGACACTATGATCTCAAAATTATTTTGGAATGTAAATTAGTGAAATCAAATTTTAAAAAATAAATTTAAAAACCACCCTTTTGGGTGGTTTTTTTATTCTTTATATTTTGATTAACAGCTAAATAGTTGATTACCAATTCGCTAGTATAATAATGATTTTTACAAATATTGTTCAATAAACACACAACAAACATAAACGTTAGACCATTAATGCATACAAGTATGCTATTAAATGTTTAATTAATTTAGTTTTTTTTGAAACAAAAGTTGGTTTTTTGAGTTTTTATCGTTTCTTTTGTAAGGACTAATTCAAATAATTAACAAAAATGAAAACAAAGTTTAGTGTAATACTAACGCTATTGTTAGCGTTTGTAGTGCAAATATCTTTTGCACAAAACCAAAATGTTTCAGGAACTGTTTCTGATGAAAATGGCTTGCCTCTTCCTGGTGCAACTGTTGTAATTCAAGGAACAACAACTGGAGTTTCAACAGATTTTGATGGAAAATATACTATTATTGCAAACGAAGGCGACGTTCTTCTATTTAGCTACATAGGATATGCAACTCAATCTCAAACTGTAGGAGCAAGCAATACAATAAATGTTTCAATGGAACAAGACAACACTCTTGAGGAAGTAGTTGTTGTTGGTTATAATTCCACAAGTAAAGAGGCGTTTACAGGTACTGCAACAAAAATTGAAACCGAAAACATCGAAGCTAAGGCCATGGGTAACGTGTCTCAGGCGCTTAGAGGTGAGGTTGCCGGTGTAAATGTAGTTACTGGTTCTGGTGCTCCAGGTTCTGATGCAACAATCCGTATTCGTGGATTTGGATCAGTGAATGGTAATCGTGCTCCACTCTACATTGTAGATGGTGCGCCTTATGCTAGTGATATTTCTGCTATCAACCCAGCAGATATTGCAAGTTTAACTGTTTTGAAAGATGCTGCTGCAACTTCTATTTATGGTTCTCGTGGTGCAAATGGTGTTATTGTTATTACAACAAAAAAAGGTAAAGTAGGAACTTCTGAAATTACTGTAGATGTAAGAACAAGTATCAATACACTTTTCTTACCAAACTATGATGTTATTGATTCTCCAGAAGAATACATTGAGCTTTCTTACAGCTCATTGAAAAACAAAGCTATTCTTTTAGGTGAGGCAAACCCTGCTGCATGGGCAAGTGCAAATTTGTATGGAACTCCTGCACAAACAACAGAAGGAATCAACCCAGTTTACAATATATGGGATGTTGATGGAGATCAATTGATCGACCAGTCAACTGGAAGATTCAATTCTGGAATTGGGCGTCGTTATTCACCAACACGTTGGGCTGATGCTGCTTTTGGAACTGGTTACAGACAAGAAGCTAACTTACAGTTTAGCGGTGGTAATGAAATGACTCAGTTCTCTACATCTTTTGGATATCTTGAAGATGAAGGTTACACAATCAACTCAAAATACACGCGTTACACTACTCGTTTGAATATCAACCATACACCAAAAGATTGGTTAAGGGTTAATGGTAATCTAGCGTTCACTGGTGGTCAGTACAACAACTCTTCAAGTTCTGAAGGTTCGTCAGGATCATCTGGAAATATCTTTGCTTTAACAAATACAACGCCAGCTATATATGACATCTACTTAAGAGATGAGAATGGTATTTTAGTTGAAGATCCAATTTTTGGTGGTTTTCAGTACGACTACGGTGGAGAGTATGGCCGTAGAGCATGGAATGCAACTAACGGTATTGCGGATGCAATTTATGATTTAGACCGAGACAATTCTTTAACTATGCTGGGTAACTTCAATATTGGAGTAGATCTTACAGAGTGGTTGTCTTTTGATGTGCGCTACAGTGGACAGTACAACAATTACGATGGTGCAAGTAGAGGAAATCCTTACTACGGAGCAAATGCTGGTAGTGGTTTCTTATCTAAGTCAATCAGCACAAACATCAACCAAAACTTCCTTCAAATGTTGAAGTTCAACAAATCTTACGGAAGTCACAATGTAGATGCATTTGTTGCGCATGAATCAACTGAAAATAAATTTACAAACATCAACGCAGCAGCTCAAAATGCAATCTTACCAAATACATTGGATCTAGATCAGTATACAATTCCTTTTGGAAGAGCTGGTTCTTACACGACAGGATGGACTCTTGATAGTTATTTTGCTCAGTTGAACTATAACTATGACGGAAAATACTTCTTAAGTGCTTCAGGTCGTCGTGATGGTTCTTCAAGATTTAAAAACAACAAGTGGGACACTTTTGGTTCTGTTGGTTTAGGTTGGATTGTTTCAAAAGAAGACTTCTTCCCGACGGAAAGCTTTGTAGATTATTTAAAGCTTAAAGGAAGTTACGGTCTTATTGGTGATCAAGGAACAAACACAAGATATGGATGGCAGATTTATGGAATCAACCAAACACCTGACGGTTCATATTCTTTCACACAGAGTTCAACTTTAGCTAACCCAGACCTAACTTGGGAGGTTAAGACTTCAACTCAATTTGGAATCGAATCTTCTTTTTTTAATGACAGGCTAGCACTAGACTTAGATTATTATGTAAATGATACAAAAAACCTTTTCTTCAATCAAACACTACCTGGATCCAGTGGATCTCAACTTATCCAATATAACGACGGTGTTTTAAGAAACTCTGGTTTTGAATTTAACGCTACTGTTAAAGTATTTGATACTGAAGATTTCAAAATGTCATTTAACATAAACGGAGAAATGTTTGATAATGAAATCACTGAAATGCCAGCAGACTATTTTACTGGTGAACCTAAAGTGTTGGATGGACGTTTATCACAAGGAAAATCTCTTTATGACTGGTACATGAGAGAGTGGGCTGGTGTAAACCCTGCTACTGGTGCTGCACTATGGAACCTATATTATGATGACATCAATGGAGATGGTATCTTTAATACTGGCGATGCTCAAATTCAAAGTATGACGCTTTATTTGGATGAAAATCCTAATGCAAATGTTGGAAAAACTACAACTGAAGATTATACAGATGCAACGCAAAAGTATGTTGGTAAGTCAGCTATTCCAAAAATAAGAGGTGGTTTTAGATTAAGTGCCGAATACAAAAACTTCGATTTATCAGCTCAGTTTAGCTACAGCATTGGTGGGTATGTTTATGATAGTGGATACAGCGTTCTTATGAACAATAGAGATCTTATTGGTAGCAATAACTTCCACACTGATGTAAGACAAGCTTGGCAACAACCTGGAGACATTACAAATATTCCAAGAATGACAGCTGGATACAATACAGATACTCAGCACAATGCAGTATCGTCTCGTTTTCTCACAAAAGCAGATTTCCTTTCTCTTAATAACTTAAGAGTAGGTTACAACTTGCCTGAAGATACTGCTAATAGAGCAGGTCTTTCAAATGTAAGTTTCTTTGTTTCAGGTGATAATTTAATGATGTTGAGTGCAAGAAAAGGGTTAAATCCAACAACTTTAATTAGTTCTTCTAACTCTGGTATTTATATGCCAATGACAACTTTTAGTCTTGGTACAAAAGTTCAATTTTAAAAAAATAAAACATGAAAAGAAATTTAATTTATTCAATTATAGTTTCCTCACTAGTGTTCGTGGGGTGTTCTAAAGAATTTTTAGATCCAGAAAGAAACACAAGTGTTTTGACTGCTGAAGACCTTTCAAATTATTCCGATGTTAATCCTGCACTTGTTGAAGGAACATTGGAAGGTATTGCGAGTTTCATGATCCAAGATTTCGGTGTAACCGGATCAAGACACTATGACTTTGGTCAAAAAGGTGTTGATATCTGGTCTGACATGGTATCAGGTGATATGGCATTGTCTGCAAGTGCATACGGTTGGTATAACAATACTTCAAATTTAGTATGTACAGTTGACTTCACAAGAGAAGAGAATAAAATCATTTGGGAATATTACTACAGAATTGTAAGTCTTGCCAACAATGTTATTCAAACTTCAGGTGGAAATAATGCTCAACCTACAACTGACGGAGGTAAAAAAGTTCTTGGTCAAGCAAAAGCTTCAAGAGCTTATGCATACTGGTACTTAGCACAATTATTTCAAAAGAAGTATGATCCTTCTCAGCCAATACTACCATACTACGATGGTGATGTAATCAACACAGCTAAAGTTCCTGCTTCTCAAATTTATGATTTGATTATTAGTGACTTAACTGATGCTATTACTTTGTTAGATGGATATGTTCGTACAGATAAAAGTAAAATTGACAAAACAGTTGCTCAAGGTTTGTTAGCATATGTATATGCTGGAATGGGGAACTATGCAGACGCAAAAGCAATGGCTGATGCTGTAATATCTGCAGGATATCCATTAACAACAACTGGACAACTTGCATTCCCAGGTGCTGGTTCAGGGTTTAACAACGTTAATACTGGATCTTGGGTATGGGGCTTCGATTTAACTGAAGATCTTGGACACCAATTAATTGACTGGTGGGGACAAATGGATTGCTTTACATACAGCTACGCATGGGCTGGTGATCACAAATCTATTGACGATGGTTTATATGCAGAAATTGCTGCAGATGACGTAAGAAAAGATCAATTTGGTACTGGAACAGGAGCTTTACAGCCAATTGGAAAGTTCTTCGATCCAGCTAGAGCAATCGGTGGTCAGTACATCATTACTACAGATTTAATTTTTATGAGATCTGAAGAGTTCCACTTACTAAGTGCTGAATGTGCTGCTCGTTTAGGTGATGAAGCTGCTGCAAAAGCAACAATGATTAATCTATTGGATAATCGTATGACAGATGCTGCTAGTGTTGTGAATCCTTTATCTGGTTCTGCTTTACAAGATTTCATTTACCTACAAACAAGAATTGAGCTTTGGGGTGAAGGAAAATCATATTATGCCATGAAGCGTAATGAAGCTACTGTTACTAGAGGAACAAATCATGTATTCCGTGCTGGAGAATCATTCGTATATGATTCAGACGAAATGTCGTTCCAAATACCACAGAGTGAGATTAACAACAACCCTAGTATCACGGATCAAAATTAATATATTGTTAATCTAAAAACACTAAATGATGAAAATTTATAAAAATTTAAAATCAATTTCAGGATTTCTACTTCTTACTTTAAGTTTATTCATAGTAGGGTGTGAACAAGAAATAAATGATGAAAATTATCTTTCTAATGATTTCGTTGGATTCAGCTTTGATCAAAATGTTGATGTGCCAATCGGCGAAACTATTGTTGTAGACGTAGATGTATATGCTTCTTCTGCAAAAGATATGGATAGAACATTAGGATTGTATGTAGATGATTCTAGTACAGCTCCTTCAACTGTATTTACAGTACCTAGTTCAGTTACAATTCCAGCAGGTGCAATGAAAGCAACTGTTGAAGTTACTATCACTGGTGGAGAATTAGGTAGTGGTGGAAAATCAATTGTGATTGGTATGAATACAGCATTAGGTTTAGATATGCCAACATCGGTAAATGATGAAGGCGATATACTTCAAAAAATGCACACCATAAATGCCAAGGATGCATGTTTTGAGAATACAGTGACTTTAGAAATTGTATTTGACAATTACCCAGAAGAAACTGCATGGCAACTATACGCTGGATCTGACTTGTATGCTCAAGGTGGTGTTACTGGAGGTTCTATAACAGGGTATCCTGGTGAAGAAACATACACTACTACATTCTGTCTCTCAAACGGTGACTATACTTTTGTAGTCTATGATTTGTATAGCGACGGAATGTGTTGTAGTTATGGAGATGGTTCGTATACTGTTACTGCAGAGGATGGTACTGTACTAGCATCTGGAGGATCATTCGGAGCTAATGAAGTTACTGATTTTACACTATAATAAACAAAACAATAAAATTGTTTATATACAAAAACCGGTACTAATATGTACCGGTTTTTTTCTTTAACAGATTATAACAAAATTTTTAGGGAATAAAAACTAATGTTTAATAAAAACGTTTTATGAAAATAAAATTACTTTTTTTGATGCTATTCTTCACAGTAATAGCCCAAGCACAAAGCCTTGACTATAAAAATAAAATTCAAAAAAACTACGATTTAGAAAAAATAGATCGACTTATTGAAAAGTTAAAATTAAAAGAAGCTGAAAAAAAGACAAGGATTGATGCATTTCTCGCAAATAATCCTGATGTGAAGTATGAATATACAAGCAATAACAGACAACATATTATTTACGACATCATAAATAATAAACCAATTTATATCTCAACAGATAATACAAAATGTGGGATAGCAACTAAAACTAGTTCTTTGTACCCGGGTGGATCATTAGGCTTAAGTTTAGAAGGAGAAAACATGACGATAGGCGTATGGGAAGTTGGTGGATATCCATTAATTAATCATGTAGAGTTTTTGGATAACGATGGAGTATCAAGAATTACAACACCAGATACTTCAGCTCCAGAGCCTAGTGATAGCTTTCATGCAACCCATGTAAATGGAACAATAGGAGCTAAAGGAGATAATACTTCCGCAAAAGGAATGGCACCAAAATCAACGATACTAGCCTATAACAACTCTGGCGATACATTTGAAACAGTAAATGCTCATGTCACAGACAATATGTTAATTTCTAATCATTCTTATGGTGTGTACATTTATAATGACGATGGAGAACAACAAGTAGACGATTGGGTAATGGGGTCTTACACACAAAGCTCACAGGATTGGGATGACATTCATTTTGATGCACCCTATTACTTGAGAGTGGCCTCGGCAGGGAACTCAGGTACAGATAGCTACTCAAACGGATTAGGCCCAGGTTTAGATAAGTTGACCTATGATAAAAATTCAAAAAATTCTCTTATCATTGCCAGTGCTGGTGTAAATTTCAATCCGCTTTCTTTAGGTCAAATAACTTCTATGAACATTAGTAATTTTAGCAGTCAAGGACCGTCAGATGACGGAAGAATAAAACCTGATATTACAGGAAGAGGTGAAGCTGTCTATTCAACATCAAATACCTCAACTAATAATTATAATTCTTCTCAAGGAACGTCTATGTCAAGCCCAAATGTAGCTGGTAGTTTATTATTACTACAAGAACACTACAATAACACATTCAATGAATTTATGTTATCTGCTACACTAAAAGGTTTAGTATGTCATACGGCAACAGATGATGCAGATAATCAGTATGTAACTTCAATAACTTACCCAGGACCAGATCCTTTCTGGGGATGGGGTCTTCTGAATTCTGAATTTGCCGCACAGACCATAACAAGCGCCCAATCTACTGGAGCAATAATTGAAGAAAACACACTAAATAATGGAGATGAGTATTCAATTATTGTAAATGTCACAGAATCAGAAAAATTGATGGCTACAATTTCTTGGACTGATCGCTCTGGTCCATCTCAAGCAGGAATATTAAATAGTACGCAGCCAGTACTGGTCAATGATTTAGATTTACGCATAACAGACAACTCAAATCAAGAATATTTACCTTGGAAACTAGACTTAACAAACTTACCATATGCGATTAAAGGCGATAATATTGTTGATAACATTGAGCGAGTAGAGGTCGATATACCATCAGCTGGACAGTATACAATTACGGTATCACATAAAGGCCTTTTAGCTGGACAACTTGGAGGAGGCTCCCAAGATTATTCGCTAATAGTTACAGGTGCAAATATGTCCTTATCTACAGGAAAAAATGACTTATCAAGCTTAATGATTTGGCCAAATCCTGCAAACGATATGATAAACTTCCAATACCCTTCAACCTCTAACAAAAATACTACAATAACACTGTTAGATATTCATGGAAGAATTGTATATGAAGACACGATTAACACAGAAAATGTAATCGTTAAAGGACAAATTGAAACCTCTAACTATGCAAGAGGGGTTTATATCCTAAACCTCAAACAAGGAACCTCTATAATGAATCAAAAAGTTGTTCTTAAATAGAGCATTACAATATAATTACAAAAAGAGCGGGCAATAGCCCGCTCTTTTTTTTAGGGGACAACTAAATTAAATTGTATTTTTACAACATGCAAAAAGAAACAAGTTTGTACGGATTACGTGCCATTTTAGAAGCCATTGAAGCTAAAAAGTCTATTGATAAAGTTTTTTTACAAAAAGGACTACGTGGCGAACTATTCGGCCAACTAGAACGTATCATTCGAAAAAATGGTATTAATTACAGCTACGTCCCTATTGAAAAACTAAATAGACTTACACCAAACAATCATCAAGGTGCTGTGGCACAAATTGCTCCTATTTCTTTCTACGAACTAGATCCGTTAGTCTCTACAGTAAAAGAAACCAAAAAACAACCTTTGTTTTTAGTTCTCGATCAATTAAGTGATGTTCGAAACTTTGGCGCTATTATTCGTACGGCAGAATGTACAGGAGTTGACGGCATAATAATTCAAAAAAGTGGGTCTGCTCCCATCAATGGTGACACCATAAAAACAAGTGCTGGAGCTATTTTTAATATCCCAATATGTAAAGTCGATCATATTAAAGATGCTATTTTTTATTTTCAAGCATCAGAAATACAAGTTGTTGCTGCAACAGAAAAAACAGATCATACGCTTTATGATATTGATTTTCAATCAGCAACAGCAATTGTAATGGGCTCGGAAGGCAAAGGAGTTTCCCCGTCTGTACTAAAACTTGTTGATGCAAAAGCAAAACTTCCAATGTTTGGTAGTATTGCTTCGCTAAATGTTTCTGTGGCTTGTGGTGCTTTTCTGTATGAGGTTGTACGACAACGTCATTCCTCCTCTTTATAAGTATAATTTATATGCAATTCCGAATCATGATCAGATTTTGAAATTTCAATAAAATTTCCATCAGCATCAAACTGTTGTAAAAATGGATCATCGGAAGGATCAAAATCTGATTGTTCCCATTCAAATTGTTCTGGTTGAGCTACAGCTGTTTTAAATATAAAAGCGAATATCAATCCAACAACAAACCCTGATAAATGTCCTTCCCAAGACATTTTTTCTTTTACAGGAAAAATATACCAAAGCATCCCACCGTAAAGAAAAACTACAACAAGCGATAGGGCAATGAGTCGAAAATGTTTGGAAAAAAGCCCTTTGAATAACAAAAAACTCATTAACACATATATAAGCCCACTCGCACCAATATGATAAGCAGAGTTGCCAATACACCAAGTTAAAATTCCTGAAAAAAATATTCCACCCAAAATCAACCTCCACGCCAGTGGTCTATAAAAATAAAATAAAGCCGTGGAAAGGATAAATAAAGGTATACTATTGTGGTATAAATGCGATAAAGAACCATGCACTAAAGGACTAAAAACTACCCCTATCAATCCTTCTGTTGTACGCGGATAAATGCCCAGATATTTAAATTGTAAACCAAAACGCAATTCTGCCCAAAAAACAATCCAAATGAGAAGAATAAATAGAATTGGATAGCCCAACACACCTGTGGTAAATCGAAATGATGATTCAGATTTCATAACCATAAAAATACAAAAGTTGAAATAACTTAAAAAAATGATTTAATTTGTAATATGAACACACCACTTGCCGAACGTTTACGACCAAATTCACTATCGGACTATATTAGTCAGCAACATTTGGTGGGACCGCAAGGCGCACTCACACAAGGCTTGAAACAAGGACTTATCCCATCCATGATTTTGTGGGGGCCGCCTGGAATTGGAAAAACTACTCTGGCAACCATTATTGCTAAAGAATCCGATCGGCCTTTTTACACTCTAAGTGCCATTAATTCGGGGGTAAAAGATGTTCGAGAGGTTATTGAAAAAGCCAAACAAAGTGGAGGACTTTTTACTACCAAAAATCCTATTTTATTTATTGATGAAATTCATCGTTTTAGCAAATCGCAACAAGATTCACTGCTGCAAGCTGTAGAAAAAGGATGGGTAACACTTATTGGTGCAACCACAGAAAACCCTAGTTTTGAAGTCATTTCTGCCCTACTCTCTCGTTGTCAAGTATACACTTTAAACCCTTTTGGAAAAAAAGATTTAGAAACCTTATTGCAGCGCGCCATTACAAATGATGAAGTCTTATCAACAAAAAAAATAAAACTAAAAGAAACTGATGCATTAATTCGACTTTCGGGTGGAGATGCACGAAAATTACTCAATATTTTTGAGCTAATTATCAACGCTGATACCTCCGATAAAATTGAAATAACAAACACATTAGTAACCGAAAAAGTGCAAAACAATTTGGTTCTATACGACAAAACTGGGGAACAACATTATGATATTGTTTCGGCTTTTATAAAATCTATTCGAGGTAGCGATCCGAATGCGGCTGTATATTGGCTTGCCCGTATGCTTGAAGGCGGTGAAGATGTGAAGTTTATTGCTAGACGCCTCTTAATTTTAGCAAGTGAAGATATTGGAAATGCAAACCCTACAGCACTTGTTATGGCCAATTCCACAATGCAGGCAGTGGCCTCTATTGGGATGCCAGAAGCACGAATCACACTTAGCCAATGTGCTACTTATATGGCATGTTCTCCAAAAAGTAATGCCGCCTACATGGCCATTAATAACGCTTTAGATGCTGTAAAAAACACAGGAAATCTTAGTGTCCCGCTTGACTTACGAAATGCACCCACTGAACTTATGAAAACTCTTGGGTATGGTGAAGACTATAAATATGCTCACAACTACGAACATAATTTTGTTGCTCAAGAATTTATGCCTGAAGGTCTAGAAAATTCAAAATTCTATAGACCAGGAAATAATTCTCGTGAACATGCACAAAAAGAATTTTTGAAGCAGCGTTGGAAAGATAAATACGATTACTAATGATTTATTTTAACAGAGGTTCAATGACAATTTTTTGATTGACAACAAATTCTCTAACCCATTGATTACCACGTTTATAAACAATCCCTGGTAGATTGTCTATAAGAAAAACATCATCGTAAATAGTAGCATGAAGTGTGTGTAAAATCGTAGCAGTTGACTCATCAATGACTTTAAAACCATAATCTGTTGGAGTTATTTTAACCTTAGAAATATCTTTTGTAACATCATCTGGAGTTGGTGGTACTGATGGAACAGAAGATGTTGTAGCAACTTTTGGTGGTGCAGGCGGTGTTATGACCTCAACGGGGGTTGGTAAAGGTACTTTTTCAATCTGTTTAGCTGAAATAGGTGTTTTATAACTATAGTTCAGCTCAGCAACAGATTCAAATGCTGCTCTAAGTGCTGCATGATATCCTTTCTTGAAATCTTTCAATTTGGAAGTTCCAATAGCTGATTTAAAAACAAGTTCATTTTTGCAGTTTCTAAATTGAACTTCAAGTTTGGTATTTAAAAACCCTTTTATCTTTTCTACATTGATATTCAACAACAAACAACGATCATTTACAAGATCTTCTGGATAGTTAGAAGATGTATTTAACACCAAAAATCCATTTTTCTCTAACAGAAATTTTGTTAGTGAATTGACTTGGTATTGATCGGCAGACTTCAAAAAATCAAATCGGTCTGGCACGGAAACATATTTATAATTATTAATGTCATTTTGACAAAAAACTGCATTTTGAGAAAGTATCAAAAAGAAAACAAATAAGGGTGATAAATATTTCATGTTGTTCTAAATTTTACATCAATATAATTATTATTTTAAAACTACAGATAACGTTTAAGCTCTAAAAGTTCGTCAATGCTATCAATATGTTGAGGAATAGAATCTTTGTGATAATTAAAACACAGCGCATCAATTCCAAAATTTATCGCACCTAAAATATCCGCTTCAAGATTATCACCAATCATAAGGCTTTCGTCAGGCGAGGCTTTGGCCACAGATAAAGCATGTTTAAATATTTTTGGGTTTGGTTTTTTTACCCCAACCATCTCAGAATTGGTTACCGTTTCAAAATAATGTGCAATTCCTGATTTGTTCAGTTTCCCATGCTGTACTTCTTTAAATCCATTGGTAATTATATGAAGAGTGTAATTGGGTTTTAAGTAATCTAAAATTTGAATTGTTCCGTCAAAAAGATGATTAAAAGTTGAAAGAAAAGTAATATATTCATCTGATAGTTTATAAATCAGGCGCGTACTCATTTGAATTTCAAGTGCATCAAAAGCATCTTTCAGTCGTGCAAAACGCAAACTGTTTTTGTCTATTTTTTCTTCACGATACAATTTCCAATAGGCCAAATTTATAGGCATATAAACCTTTAAAAACTCCTCTAATTCCACTTGGATATTATTAATATTAAAGATTTTATCAAAAGTCAAAGCTGAGTTTTTATCAAAATCCCAAAGCGTGTGATCCAAGTCAAAAAATAAATGTTTTTTATGTTGATACATCATGTGGAGAATCTAAAATAATATTAAATAAAGTTTTAAAATCGGTCCAACGATCCCATCCACTAAAAGTATAGTTATGAAATATTGGAGTAAATGTTCCGTTAACATTTTTGACTTCTTGAATGGCTCGAATTAACGTTTCTTTTTTGTCTAATAAAGACGTATGGCCTAAAAGTGAAAAATCCATTAATTGGTAAGGATGAATCATCAGAGGGGTTTGTACTTCAAAGTCTAAATCATAAAACAAGAAAGGCGTGCAAGTTCCTGCTCTGAAACCGATCGTATCTGGATAACCCATTGAAAAATCAGATTGAATTTCTAAATCGACATAATGGCGATAGGTTGTTGGGAGATTAACCTTTGAGAAAGAGGCCCGAGCTTTGGTTGTATGAGAATTTATAACAGCGTCCAAACGATTTTTTTCTTCTTTTAATTTTTCAAAATCGTCCAGTGCTAAAAAAGAGGACTTTAAACCTACATTACAATAATCTCTTATAGACTTAATATGAGTTAGAAACTCTTTTTTGTACAAATTGATACTCTTGTCATAGGTTGAATAATCTCCTACCAAAAAGAAAACATCAAATTTTTGTTTTGATTTTTTTTGTCGATTTATAATATAATTAAAAGTGTTGTAGGGATCTTTATTTAATCCAAAAAGAACAAGGAAACGGTCATAAAAATTCCTAAATTTAAACTGAGTAATATCAGAAAAGAAACCACCAATAGTACGCAAAAGACCTTTGTTTTTAAAAAAATAGGGCATCGGTATATCTATAACTGGATGAATACTAAATGATCTTTTTTGAAACGTAATTTCAGGGAAATAGTCTTCAATTGAGTCTTTAAATTTATAGGCCCACAAATCTACAACGGGTTGATGTAAAAATTTGTGTTGATAAGCTATACTATGTTCTTTAGTAAATCGGCCGTATTCATCTTTAACATGAGGTAAGTATTCTTCATATCGACTCAATAATAAAAATGCTGCAGAAAAAATATCGAATGGTAAACTGCTCTTTTCTCCAACATAAAAAAAACACTTGGTATTATCCCATTTCTGAACACTGATTTCTACATCCGAAAGTCCCTGTTCAAATAGCAAACCATTACTTTTTACAAAAAATTCTGAGCCTAAAGGTTGAGCACCATAAGACATTTTTGGCCCAGAATGTGCTATAAAAACTTCAATAACAGATGTAAAACCGATTGGGATTCCCAAAGTACGGGTACAAATTTGTTTAAATACAAACTTGAGTCTACCGGTTATTTTTGGTGTATAAATAAGTAGCATTAAAGCATTTTTTCATCAGCAAAACTAAAATAAGTTTTTTCTGTGACAATAAGGTGGTCAAGCACCTTTATCTCTAATGTTTGGGCCGCAATTTTTAGTTTTTCGGTAAGATTGATATCAGATTGTCTAGGTTGAAGCATTGCTGAAGGATGGTTGTGAACCAATATTATGGCAATGGCACCAACTTCCAAAGCTTTTTTTAAAACCAAGCGTGTATCAACAACAGTAGATGTAATACCCCCTTTACTCAATTAAATTTTGGTAATAATTTTATTGGAATTATTTAAGTACAATACCCAAAATTCCTCATGACTAAGAGTTCCCAACAAAGGTTGCATCAAATCAAAAACCGAAGCACTTGAAGTTATTGTATACGGAGGCTTGACTTCGGTCAGTTTATGACGAAGACCAAGCTCCATCGAAGCCATAATTTTTATGGCTTTAGCTTCGCCAATGCCCTTATAATGAGTAAGTTGTGAAAGTGAAAGTTTGCCAAGTTCGTTTAAATTATAATCCACATTAGACAGTAGAACTTTTGATAAATCTACAGCATTCATTTCCTTTGTTCCAGAGCAATAATGATAGCTAAAAGTTCGGCATCGCTCAAAAAACGAGCACCATTATCTCGCAATTTTTCTCTTGGCTGGTCGGCTTCAGACCATTGTTTGATTGTTATAGAGTTTTGGAGCATCATGTTAAAATTAAATAATTAAATTAGGAAGTATATCAAAATCCAGACCAGCATAATTACCAGAGCTCATAAGTAGCAATGCTGTATTGGAATAATTTTGAGTTTTTAAAAACTCCTGAAATGCAACAGGATCAGTGTAGACTGTTAAATTTTTGTGCTGAAAAGCATCCGCAATCTGTTCTGAGCTAATGGGTTTCATTTGCTTGATTTTTAATGCACTTGGCGAGTAAAAAACAACAGCTTCATCAGCAGAGGCCAATGTTTGAGTATACTCAGATAAAAAATTCTCATTAAGACTACTATAGGTATGCAGTTCCAAACATGCAAGCAAGCGCCGTTGCGGATATTGATGTTTTACCGCAGTGGTTGTGGCTTTTACTTTACTTGGCGCATGAGCAAAATCCTTGAAAACTACTGCAGTTTGATGCTCAGCTACTTTTTCTAAACGTTTGTCGGCACCTGTAAAAGTTGCAATAGCTTCATAAAAATCTAACTCGTCAATTCCCATATGCTGACAAATCCATTTGGCTCCGGACAAATTGTTCAAATTATGCTGCCCAAATATCTCTAAAGGCATAGGGCCTTCAGGTGTTTCCAAATAGGTAATACCATCAACAATAGTATGCAGTGGTGTTTCATATGGAAACTTGCGAATTGGGTTTTCACTGATTTCTACTATTTCTTTAACACATTGATCTTCAAAATTATATGAAATACTCCCCCCTTCTACGATAGTATCTGTAAAAATTGAAAATTGTTTTTTGTAGTCTTCAAAAGTTGGAAAAACATTGATATGATCCCAAGCAATTCCACTTAACAATGCAATATTTGGTTTATAGTGATGAAACTTTGGTCGAAGGTCAATTGGTGAACTTAAATATTCATCGCCTTCTAATACAATAAAATCATTATAATCAGTCAATTGAACCATCACATCAAAGCCCTCGAGTTGCGCTCCAACCATATAATCAACCGATTTGTTATTGTAATTCAAAACATGTAAAATCATTGCAGTGATGGTTGTTTTGCCGTGACTTCCACCAATAACTACTCGTGTTTTATTTTTGGATTGTTCATAAATAAATTCAGGATATGAATAAATATTTAGGCCTAATTTTTGTGCTTTTATAAGCTCTGGATTATCAGTCTTAGCATGCATTCCCAAAATTATTGCATCTAAAGATGAAGTGATCTTTTCTGGAAACCAACCCAATTTATTTGGTAATAAACCACGAGCATCTAGTCTAGATTTTGAGGGTTCAAAAATTACATCGTCACTGCCTGTAACGTGCATCCCTTTTTGATGCAAGGCCAACGCAAGATTGTGCATAGCTGCTCCACCAATAGCAATAAAGTGAACATTCATAAAAAATTAATTTTAATAAGGTAAATATACGTAGACTATGAAAAATTTTAATTGGTCATAGTCATTAAAATCTGTTTTTTCTTATTTTTAGCTAAATCAAATTTTGGATTCAATTTTAGTGAAATTTCCAAATGTTGTAGAGCCTCATCTTGCTTTTGTTGTTTTAAGTACAATCGAGCCAGTTGATAATGTGCCATTTCAAGACTTGTCCTGTCTATAGAACTAAATTCGGTTATGTATTTTTTTAATAAAAATATTGAAGCATTCGTATCTGATGCGGCGGTAATACAGGCCAAAGCAAGATCGTAGTGAAGTGAATTGTTATGGGATTTACATTTGGTTGACACTTTAGCTTGATCCTTCAAACACGACATCGTTTGGCGCAAATTCACTCCTTTTTTTACATAAAAATTGGATTGAATTTTATCCTTTTTTTGTTCATATATATAGGCTTTAGCAAAATAGCCATTGATTTTTGATATGGATTCAAGTTCTGTAGCATAGCGCAAAGCTTTTTGAAAACTACCTCCTAAAAAAGCGGGCAGCTGAACATACAATTCAACCATAGCCCAGCGTACTTGCCAATGCATAGAATCTAGTGCAGCAGCCTTAGAAAATGATTCTTTAACCTGATTAATTAAGCCAAATGCTTTGAATTTTGAACTCTCTTTTGCTTTTTGTCCCAAAACACCGCCAAATTTGTAATGATAATTTGCTACGCTTGGTTTGGCTTGAACCAATTTTTTGTAATACTTTGCTGCAGTATCCCAATCGTAATTGCGACCGTACACATCCCCAAGAAGCTCTACAGCTTCGTAGTTTGTAGGGTTTAAAGCAATAAATTGTTCTAATTTTATAGTTAATTTATCGTACGATTTTGACGACCATAAGGCATGAAATTCTTCTGGAATTTCTTGACTAAAAATCAAAATTGGAACACAAAAAATCATTATAAAATGGTATCGTTTCATCACATTATTAGTTGAGGCAATTTTTAATCAAAAATGAATTCAAATTTTATATTTAAGCATTTAATTGTCTCCAAAGAAGATCTTTCAATTCCACAATTCCTTTTTGAGCAGCCGATGAAATAAATATATATTCAACAGGCATTTCTTTGTCTAAAATCTGTTTTAACTCAGCTTCAAGTTCTTCATCCAATAAATCGCTTTTTGAAATAGCTACAAGACGTTCTTTATCTAACATTTCTGGGTTGTAACGCCTGAGTTCATCCAATAAAATATCATATTGGCTTTTTATATCGTCTGCATCTGCAGGAATGAGGAATAGTAAGATAGAATTCCGTTCGATATGTCTTAAAAAATAATGCCCAAGGCCTTTTCCTTCTGCAGCACCTTCAATAATTCCTGGAATATCAGCCATTACAAAAGATTGAAAATCTCTATATTCTACAATTCCTAAATTAGGTTTTAGGGTTGTAAATTCGTAGTCCGCAATTTTTGGCTTAGCCGAAGTGATGACAGAAAGTAAGGTTGATTTTCCTACATTAGGAAATCCAACAAGACCAACATCTGCAAGAATTTTTAACTCAATAGTAACATGCTTTTCTACAGAGGGCATACCAGGCTGTGCATAACGTGGGGTTTGGTTAGTTGGTGACTTGAAATGCCAATTTCCACGGCCACCTTTCCCTCCCTCACACAAAATTAGTTCTTCGTTATGTTCTGTAATTTCAAACAAAATAGCGTTAGATTCGGTATCTCGAACAACCGTCCCAAGAGGTACTTCTACATATACATCTGTTCCGTCTGCGCCAGTACTTCTACTTTTGCTTCCGTGCTCGCCATGACCTGCTCTAAAATGCTTTTTAAATTTCAGATGGTGTAAGGTCCATAGATTTTCATTCCCCCTCACTATGACATGACCTCCTCGACCACCATCACCACCGTCTGGACCTCCTTTTGTGATGTATTTTTCGCGATGAAGATGTACTGAACCCTTTCCTCCGTTTCCAGAGCATGCATATAATTTTATATAATCAACAAAATTGCCTTCAGTCATCTTTAGTATTTATTTACAAAGCATCAATCACTGCATTAAGACGCTGCGTTATTGCTTCTATATCTCCCACGCCATCTACGCCATGATATTTTTCTTTTTTCTCATAAAAAGATTTCAAAATAGCCGTTTCAGCATAATAAATTTGTATTCTATTACGAACTATTTCTTCTGATGAATCATCAGATCTTCCACTAGTTTCACCCCTTTTTAAAAGTCTTTTGACCAAAACTTCGTCATCTACCTCCAAAGCAATCATGGCATTGACCTCCGCATCATAGGTTTTTAAAATATCGTCCAAAGCTTCTGCCTGAAGAGTATTTCTAGGAAAACCATCAAAAATAAATCCATTGGCATCTGGTGTATTTGCCACAACATCACCAAGCATATCAATTGTAACTTGATCTGGAACAAGATCCCCTTTGTCCATATAAGATTTGGCTAAAAGTCCTAAATCTGTTTGATTTTTTATGTTGTACCGAAAGACATCTCCTGTTGAAATATGTACAAGATCATACGTCTCTTTTAAAAAATTTGCTTGAGTACCCTTACCTGCTCCAGGTGGGCCAAATAATACAATGTTTTTCATACTATTGTTTGACTATTGTTGTAATCTTTAAAGAAAAATCTCTAAAATTTAATTTATATTCGGCCACAAAGATAATTAATTACAAAGGTTAAAAAGGGTTTTTGATGTAAGATTCCATTTTTAAGTGTATTTTTGCGGTAGAAATTAAAACTTTTGCAATTTGACAAATATGCACGTTTTCTCTTCTCAACATAAAGTTGGTATTTTGGGTGGTGGACAACTTGGGAAAATGCTCCTATACAACACACGAAAATTTGACATTTACACCTGTGTGTTAGATCCAAATCCTGAAGCACCAAGTAAAATTGCTTGCAATGAGTTTTTTGTTGGAGATCTTATGGATTTTGAGACTGTTTTTAAATTTGGGAAAAAAGTAGATACTCTTACCATAGAAATCGAAAATGTCAATGTGGATGCGCTTATTGCCCTCGAAAATGAAGGCGTAAGGGTTTATCCGTCAGCTAAAACCTTGGCTACAATTCAAAACAAAGCAAAACAAAAACTTTTTTATGTAGATCACAACTTACCTACTGCAGTATTTACAAGATATGCATATAGTGATGAGCTAAAAAGAGCGGTAAAACACAACGTACAGCCCCTACCCTTTGTTTGGAAAAGTGCACAATTTGGCTACGATGGAAAAGGGGTGAAAATTATCCGCACCATTACCGATTTGGATGAACTTCCCAATGTAGAGTGTATTGCTGAAGCACTAGTGCCTTTCAAAAAAGAACTTGCTGTTACTGTTGCAAGAACACCAGATGGAGAGGTTAAAGCCTACCCGGTTGTTGAGATGGAATTTCATCCTGAAGCAAATCAGGTAGAATATGTATTGTGCCCTGCGCGAATATCAGAAAATATTACAAAAAAAGCTGAGCTTGTTGCACTAAAAACTGCAGCAGCGTATCATCATGTTGGCCTTTTGGCTGTAGAATTATTTCTTACAGAAGATGATGAAATTCTAATCAACGAGGTTGCTCCAAGACCACATAATTCTGGTCACCAAACCATTGAGGCGAGTTACACGTCTCAATTCGAACAGCATCTTCGAGCAATTTTAAATCTTCCATTAGGGGAAACAAAAAATAAAGTGAGTGGCGTCATGGTCAATCTTGTGGGTGCCGAAGGATATCATGGAGCAGTAGTCTATAAAAATATAGAAAAGATTTTAAAATTAAATGGTGTTACCCCACACATTTATGGTAAAAAAGAAACACGTCCTTATAGAAAAATGGGACATGTTACCATTGTGCACCCCGAAATAAACGAGGCACGAGCAATTGCTCAACAAGTCAAAGAAACCATCAAAGTAATAAGCAAATAATATGGCACAAGTAGGAATCATTATGGGAAGCGACAGCGACATGCCTGTCATGAAACAAGCAATAGAAATACTAAAAAGTTTCGACATTGATATTGAAGTCGATATTGTTTCTGCTCATCGCACACCAGAAAAATTAATGGAATATGGATCAACCGCACACAAAAGAGGACTTAAAGTCATTATTGCTGGCGCTGGTGGCGCAGCCCACCTACCAGGGATGATTGCAGCCATAAGCCCTTTACCAATAATTGGGGTGCCTGTAAAATCTAGTAACTCTATTGACGGTTGGGATTCTATCCTTTCTATATTGCAAATGCCTGGAGGCGTACCCGTTGCTACTGTGGCGCTAAATGGAGCAAAAAATGCAGGAATTTTGGCGGCTCAAATCATTGGAACTTCTGATTCATGTGTTTTGGACAAAATTCAACTCTATAAACAAGGACTAAAAATCAAAGTTGAGAACGCTTCAAAAAAATTAAACTTCTAATTCAGAAAACCCAAACAAATGAATATTCTGAACCAGCGTTTTGAAACCCCCTATGGAACTGCACCTTTTTCAAAAATAAAAATAAATGATTTTTTACCTGCTTTTAAAAATGCTATAAAAAATACAAAAGCAATCATTAGCTCTATTTGTGAAAATAATGAAGCTCCTACATTCGAAAATACAATTGAAACTTTAGAATTTTCAGGATTGGAATTAGAACGAATTTCAAGCTTGTTTTTTAATCTTAATGCTGCAGAAACCAATGAAGAGCTTCAAAAAATTGCTCAAGAAGTATCTCCATTACTTGCAGAGTTTTCAAATGATGTTGCACTAAATGAAACCCTTTTTAAAAAAATAAAAACTGTTTTTGAACAAAAAAATAATTTAAAATTAACAATAGAGCAACAACAGCTTTTAGAAAAAAAATTTAAAAGTTTTACAAGAAATGGTGCTTTACTCAATTCAAATGAAAAAGAAAAGTTAAGAGAAATTGACAAATCCTTGAGTAGTTTGAAGCTAACTTTTGGCGAACATCTGCTAGCCGAAACGAATCGATATGAACTTCATATTACAGAAGAATCAGACTTGGAGGGACTACCAGAAGATGAAAAAGAAGCCGCAAAATTATGTGCCGAAAAAAAACAGAAAAAAGGCTGGATTATAAGCTTGGATTATCCAAGCTATATTCCCTTTATGACCTATGCCAAAAATCGTAAACTTCGTGAAGAACTAGCGCGCGCTTTTGGGAAAAGAGGATTTCAAAATGATGACCTTGATAATCAAAAAATTGTTTTGGATATCGCTAATCTTCGTCAACAACGTGCAGCACTTTTGGGCTATAAAACTCATGCCCACTATGTTCTGGAGGAACGCATGGCCAAAACACCAGAAAAGGTTATTCATTTTTTAAATGATTTGCTTGAAAAAGCAACACCTTTTGCCAAAAAAGAATTTGAAAATTTAAGTGCTTTTGCTTACCAAAATGATGACATAAAAGAACTTCAAAAATGGGACGGTGCATACTATACAGAAAAACTAAAAAAACAGCTTTTTGATATTGACGATAGACAATTAAAGCCATATTTTGAGTTAGAAAATGTTATTGATGGTGCTTTTAAAATTGCCAAAAAACTATTTGGACTACAATTTGAAAAACTAGACAACATTGACACTTATCATAAAGATGTAATAACCTTCAAAGTAATTGACGAAAATTCAAATTTTATTGCCATTTTTTATGCTGACTTTTATCCTAGAAAAGGAAAACGAAGCGGTGCATGGATGACATCTTTTAAGTCACAATATAACTTAAGTGGTATTAATGAAAGACCTCATGTTTCTATTGTTTGCAACTTTACAAAACCCACAAAAACAAAACCATCCTTGTTGACTTTCAATGAAGTCACAACACTTTTTCATGAGTTTGGCCATGCACTACATGGTATGTTGGCCAATACCACCTACCCTAGTCTCTCTGGTACAAATGTGGCTTGGGATTTTGTGGAACTTCCAAGTCAGTTAATGGAAAATTGGTGCTACGAAAAAGAAGCCTTGAGCTTGTTTGCAAAGCATTACCAAACTGGCGAAATAATTCCTATGGAATGGATTGATAAAATTAAAGCTGCTGGAAAATTTCAGCAAGGCATGCAAACGCTTCGTCAACTCAGTTTTGGACTTTTGGATATGAGCTGGCATGGAGCAAACCCTGATTCGATAAAGTGTGTAAAAACACATGAAAAACACGTGTTTTCGTCAACAAAACTATATCCAGACATTTCAGAAAATTGCATGTCTACAGCTTTTGCTCATATTTTCCAGGGCGGTTATTCCTCTGGATATTACAGCTATAAATGGGCCGAAGTTTTAGATGCGGATGCTTTTGCCTACTTTAAGAGTGAATACATCTTTGACGCTAAAATTGCTGAAAGTTTGAAGCGCCATATTTTGAGTCAAGGTGGTACAGAAAATCCACTTGTTTTGTATAAGAAATTTAGAGGAAAAGACGCAAACAACAAAGCTCTTCTAGAGCGTGCCGGTCTCAAATAGTATTTCTAAACTAATTGATAATAACCACCAGAAAATGGGTAAAGCCTCAACCCAAAATGATGTGTATGACAATGAATTTTCAGGGTGACTCTTTGTAATAAAAACAAACAATACCGATAACATCACTGATGTCGATATAATTTCAACTACACTTCTACTATCATTAAAAAATAAAAAGCACGGCAAAACTAAGATCCCAAAGTACCCAAGATTTTTGGTGTTGGACAATCCAATTTTTTGTGGAATTGTGGAGAGTTTTAAATCATCAAAATTCATGTCTCGAATTTCAAAAGGCAACATCAAGACAAGAATAAACACAAAACGCTCTAGCACCTCAAAATAGTTTAGCTCAAAAAAACCCAAATCCCTATGAAGCTGTGGTAACAGCGCTGTTGTAATTGCCCAGACAAAAGCAATAATATATATTTTTAGACCACTCACCTTTCTAAGACTTTTGCTAGAAATCAAATTAATAGGCATCGCATAAAATAATGTAATTCCACCTAAAAAAAATAGACTCCATTGCACATTTGTTTTTAATTGAAAAAAACAGAACGAAAGTCCTAAAAAACACATAGCACTAAGGGCTTGAATCTCTTTGAGTTTATTAGTTAATGATCTGTAATGAAACTTTGCTAAACCAAAATACTTAACAAAATTATATCCGAATACAGTAGAAAAAAAAAGAGCAAATAAGAAGAAAACATCAGTGCTGTTATGTTTTTCCATTAAGGCTAAATCACTGAGCGCTAACACAGAACAAGCAACATGTAAACTGCTATTGATGTAGAAATTAAAAATTCGTTTTAGGAAACTCACATTGCAAAAATAACTAAACTGTTAATAAGCTAATAAATCGGTTAAAAACTTTAACTTTTTAACAAAAAAAGACATGAATAATTGTTTAATTTTGTTATTATTTTTAAACATAAAAATATGAATCCAGATATTTTTTCACAGCGACATATTGGTCCAAATCCTGGTCAATTAAAAGAGATGTTAGACTTGATTGGCGTAGATTCAATAGATGAATTGATTGATCAAACTGTTCCAAATAATATTAGGCTAAATACCCCTTTAAATTTGGACAACCCACTCAGTGAACAAGAATTCTTGGAACATATTCATAATCTTGGTGCTAAAAATAAAGTATTTAAAACCTACATTGGAATGGGTTATAATCCGTCCAATTTGCCAGCAGTAATTCAAAGAAATATTTTAGAAAACCCAGGATGGTACACCGCCTACACACCTTATCAAGCAGAAATTGCTCAGGGCCGCCTTGAAGCACTGCTCAACTTTCAAACCATGATCACAGATTTGACAGGTATGGAATTGGCCAATGCATCGCTTCTTGACGAAAGCACTTCTGCTGCAGAAGCAATGGCACTTTTATTTGCCGTCCGAGATCGTGCTGCTGTAAAATCAGGTGTAGTGAAATTTTTTGTTGCAGAAGATATTTTTCCTCAAACGCTTGCCATATTAGAAACTAGAGCAATCCCTATTGGAATTGAACTTATAGTTGGAAATCCAGATGAATTTAATTTTAATTCTAGCTTTTTTGGAGCGATTGTTCAATATCCTGGAGCATCTGGTAAAATAATGGATTTGAAATCATTTATTACGAAAGCTAATTCAAACAATATTAAAGTAGCTGTTGCGGCAGATATTCTCAGTTTAGTTGCACTTGAAGCACCAGGTCAACTAGGTGCAGATGTTGTTGTTGGAACCACACAGCGTTTTGGAATTCCAATGGGTTATGGAGGGCCTCACGCTGCTTATTTTGCCACTAAAGAAGCCTATAAACGTCATATTCCAGGACGTATCATTGGGGTTACAAAAGATATGAATGGCGAACGTGCTTTAAGAATGGCTCTTCAAACTAGAGAGCAGCACATCAAAAGAGATCGTGCAACTTCCAACATATGTACCGCACAAGTTTTATTGGCAGTTATGGCAGGAATGTATGCTGTATACCACGGCCCAAAAGGTCTAAAATATATTGCAAATAAAGTTCATCAAAATGCTGTTCTTTTAGCCAATTCATTGACAAATTCAAATTTAAAATTAAAATATTCATCATTTTTTGATACGATACAAGTCGAAGTTGAGGATGCAAAAAAAATACAAGAAATAGCATTAAAGCATGAGATAAATTTCTTTTATCCCAATGCTAAAACCATTTCAATTTCTGTCAATGAGACGACTACTAAAAAGGATATTGAAGCTATTCTTATTGTTTTTTCCGAAGCCTTAAACACAACAATAAAAACTGATGCATCACCTGAAAATAGATTCCCCAATAATCACGCAAGAAAATCAGAATTTTTAACAAATTCTGTTTTTAATTCTTATCATTCAGAAACTGAATTGATGCGTTATATAAAGCGTCTGGAACGTAAAGATTTGGCGCTAAACTACTCTATGATTCCATTAGGGTCATGTACAATGAAGTTAAATGCAGCTGTAGAAATGTTGCCATTAAGTTGGTCGAATTGGGGAAATATCCATCCTTTTGCTCCTGCAAATCAAGTGGAAGGCTACACAGAAGTTTTATCGACTTTACAAAAACAACTCAATGAAATCACTGGGTTTTCCGGGACATCTTTACAGCCAAATTCTGGTGCTCAAGGCGAGTTTGCAGGTCTTATGACCATAAGAGCATATCATGAATTTCGAGGGGATCATCATAGAAATATTTGTATTATTCCATCCTCTGCACATGGAACAAATCCAGCAAGTGCTGTTATGGCTGGGATGAAAGTTATTGTTACAAAATCTTCTGAAAATGGAAATATAGACGTTGATGATTTGCGCGAAAAAGCCACAATACACAAAGAAAATCTAGCAGCGCTTATGGTGACTTACCCTTCCACCCATGGTGTTTATGAGTCTGAAATTAAAGAAATCACACAAATCATTCATGACAATGGCGGTCAAGTATATATGGACGGTGCCAACATGAATGCCCAAGTAGGGCTTACAAATCCAGGAAAAATTGGTGCTGATGTTTGCCACCTCAACCTGCACAAAACTTTTGCCATTCCTCATGGCGGTGGCGGACCAGGAGTTGGCCCCATTTGTGTAGCCGAACAACTCACTCCTTTTTTACCAGGAAACCCAATTGTTGAAACAGGAGGAACACAAGCTATTACATCAATTTCTGGAGCACCTTTTGGATCAGCACTTGCATGTTTAATTTCGTATGGCTACATAAAAATGCTTGGTGCTGAAGGTTTAACACAATCCACCAAGGTGGCTATTTTAAATGCAAACTACATCAAAGCGCGCCTAGAAGGACACTATCAAACCCTTTATACGGGCGAACAAGGTCGTGCGGCACACGAAATGATTATCGATTGTCGAGCATTCAAAACTAACGGTATCGAGGTAACAGATATTGCAAAGCGATTGATGGACTATGGATTTCATGCGCCAACAGTTTCATTTCCAGTTGCGGGTACAATGATGATAGAACCCACTGAAAGTGAAAGTAAGGCAGAAATGGATCGTTTTTGTGATGCCATGATTTCTATTCGACAAGAAATTGAAGACACAAGTAAATCTGACACCAATAATCCTCTGAAAAATGCACCACATACCCAAGAAATGGTATGTAAAGACCAATGGGATTATCCATACAGCAGAGCAACAGCCGCTTTTCCACTCTCGTACATCAAAGAGGATAAGTTTTGGCCATCTGTACGCCGAGTAGATGATGCCTATGGAGATAGAAATTTAATATGCACATGTACCCCAATTGATGAATACGCCGAAGTTTAACAAAAACAATAAAATGAGTATTCGAATTACAGGAACAGGAAGTTATATTCCTGAACTCATCCAAAAAAATAACGATTTTCAAGATCGTGAATTCTATACTATTGAAGGCGAAGCAATCGATACACCAACAGAAATAGTTGTTGAAAAATTTAAAGCTATTACTGGTATCTCTGAAAGACGCTATGCTAATGAGAATCTCACGACTTCAAATCTTGGAGCTTTTGCAGCACAAAAAGCACTATTAGATGCTAAAGTTGATCCTGAAACTTTAGACTATATCATTTGTGCTCACAACTTTGGAGACGTAAAGCACAACACCATACAAAGTGATATTCTTCCATGTTTGGCAGCACGAATAAAACATCTATTAAAAATTAAAAATCCAAAATGTGTTGCTTATGATATACTTTTTGGATGTCCAGGTTGGGTAGAAGGTGTTGTTCAAGCACAAGCGTTTATCAAATCTGGAATGGCAAAACGTTGTTTGGTCATTGGTGCAGAAACTCTATCTAGAGTTGTAGATCCTTTTGATCGTGACTCTATGATTTATGCTGATGGTGCAGGTGCAACTTTAGTAGAAGCTTCAAAAGAAGAAGGAGGTATCATTGCACACGAATCTGCTTCATACACTCATGACGAAATCTATCATCTATTTTTTGGAAATTCCAATGATAAAAAGCAAGATGAAGACGTGCGCTTTATTAAGATGTATGGCAGAAAAATTTATGAATTTGCCCTAAACAATGTCCCCTCTGCACTTAAGAACTGTCTTGATAAAAGTGGGTATAACATACAAGATGTAAAAAAAATACTCATACATCAAGCCAATGAAAAAATGGATGAAGCCATTGTAAAACGCTTTTATAGACTTTACAAAACTCCTGTACCAGAAGGGATTATGCCAATGACTATTCACAAACTTGGAAACAGCTCTGTGGCTACAGTTCCCACATTATTTGATTTAATTAGAAAAGGAGAAGTTGATAATCACAGCCTTAATAAAGGTGATATTATTATATTTGCAAGCGTAGGTGCTGGAATGCACATTAACGCTATTGTTTATAAATATTAAATGTACGAAAACAACTTTCCAACAAGGCGCTATAAGTTAACACTTGATTTTGTCAAACAACACGTCAGCAAGAAAGATAAAATTCTAGATCTAGGTGTTGATAATCCGCTTTCTGACTTACTAAAGTCAAACGGTTTTGTAGTTACAAATACTAAAGGTGAAGACCTCGATTTTGATTTTTCATCTGTTCAAAATAGCACAACAGAAGTTGTTACAGCATTTGAAATTTTTGAACACCTAGTTTCCCCATTTGTTGTTTTAAAAGAGATAAAAGCCAGCAAACTCATTGCAAGCGTACCTCTAAAACTTTGGTTTTCTAATGCTTACAAAAGCAAAACTGATATGCGTGATCGACACTTTCATGAATTTGAAGACTGGCAGTTTGATTGGTTGTTAGAAAAAGCGGGGTGGACAATTGTGTCTAGAAAAAAATGGACAAACCCAACTAAAAAAATAGGAATTCGCCCTATTTTAAGATATTTCACAGACAGATATTATATTGTTTACGCTGAAAGAAAGTGAGGTTTTACATCGTCATACCAGCTCACAATGAAGAAGCATATATAGAAAATTGCTTAATTTCCTTAGCTGAACAATCTCTACTTCCAAAAAAAATTATTGTTGTAGACGACAATTCTACAGACCAAACTCCAAAAATTGTAGAGATGTTAAAAAAACAATATGCATTTATTGATAGTATTCAGCACCAATCTTCTGAAAAACATCTACCTGGAGAAAAAATCATAGCTGCATTTTATAAAGGGTTTGAACAGTTAGACTACGAATATGATGTAGTTTGTAAATTTGATGCAGATTTAATTTTTCCAAAAAATTATTTAGAAACCATAGCAGAACATTACAAGAATGACCCAAAACTTGGACTTATTGCAGGTCATTGTTACATTGAAAAAAATGGGGAGTGGGTTTTAGAAAATTTAACCTCAAACGACCACACAAGAGGACCTCTAAAGGCCTATAGAAAAGCATGTTTTGAAGCTATTGGCGGCTTGCAAAAATCTATGGGCTGGGATACAATAGATGAACTTGTTGCACTTCATAATGGTTGGTCTTTTCGAACGGATGATTTACTTCATGTAAAGCATTTGAAACCTACAGGATCAACATACAATAAAAGCGCAAAATATTATCAAGGCATCGCACTTTATAAAATGCGCAATGGCTTTATTTTGGCTTTTTTATCTGCTTTAAAACTGGCCTATAAAAAAAGGAAAATTCGTCTATTTTTAGATTATTTGATGGGATATTTAAAAGCTTGGAAAAAAAATGTTCCTTATATTGTTTCAGAAGAAGAAGGAGCATTCATAAGAGCATACCGCTGGCGTAAAATTAAAAAGTTAATTTCTCCTTTTTAGATTTTAATTTTACAC
>Ga0209138_1000585_pt1 | contig 34936 bp, 33 predicted proteins | sample SaaInl3SG_22_DNA_FD_184645 | JGI IMG/M metagenome (GOLD analysis project Ga0209138, IMG submission 184645) | Marine microbial communities from expanding oxygen minimum zones in the Saanich Inlet - ESP_153SG_22_DNA (SPAdes) (version 2) | ecosystem: Environmental > Aquatic > Marine > Intertidal...
TCTTTGTGTTTCACTTCTTCAATCAAGTGAATAAGAACCTCTGTATCCGTATCACTGTGAAATACATGACCTCTTGTTTGTAATTCTTTTTTAAGAATTGCATAATTCTCAATAATTCCATTGTGAATTAACACCAAGTTGCCATCCCCAGATGCATGTGGATGTGCATTCACATCATTTGCTGGTCCGTGAGTTGCCCATCTTGTATGGCCAATCCCAATTGTTCCTTCGGTACTTTGTTCTCCAATAAACTCTTCGAGCTTGGCTACCTTCCCTTTTCTTTTGTAAAACTTGAGGTCGTTACTTTTTCCAGAAATAGCAATCCCTGAACTGTCGTAGCCTCTATATTCTAATCTTTTAAGTCCTTTTATTAAGATGTCGTAAGCTTGTTTTTCGCCTACATAACCTACAATTCCACACATAGTTTTATGTATTTAGTATTTGGTATAAGTAATTGTGAGCTCTGGTTTTCTTACCGCAGAATTATGTCCATAAAAGACCGTTCTATTTGGCGTAACCATAGCCGAGATTGTTTCTAAAGTTAATCTATTGTTCGGAAAATTCCCATTTAATAAATTATTTAAATATCGAGTAATTGTGAATTCGTATTGACTGTCGTCTTCGTTCCATTGCCCACCTACATTATCTAGCCCAGCTTGGCCCGAAAACATAGTTTGATCAAGTAACAAATACTTCAACTCATTCTCGTTTCTTATGATGAGCAATTGCTCTATCGGGTCGAAGTCATTTCCTGCAGTATTGTCCACTGGCAACTTAAGCACCGCTTTGTTTATGATGATATTCGAGTCTTTTAGCCTCATCACATCAGTAAAATTTATTTCAGTCTTCAGTCCATCTAATCCTTGTACGTACACCACGGAAGAACCTAACGTGCTATCGGCCAACTGACTTGGCACCATGGTTCCTGAGTAATCGTGGGTATTTCTATTCACCCTGGCACAATTAGTATTCATTAGCAGACTAAAAGTCAAGGTATCTTTCGATGCTGTATCTCTGTAATACAAGGTCACCGAAGAATTTAGTGAAATCAAATTCAAAAGCAAAATGGCTCCTTGATTCATTCCTTGTCCAGGGTTGTTCACTTTCACCTCAATTCCTTTAAGAAACTGCAAAAAATTATCATTATCGGTAAGGGTAGAATTTCCGCTTTCGTCAATAATTTTTTGCCCAAACGAGTTGTCTAACGTTAACCTCAATTGAGCTGGAAAAGAATCAGTAGCCGAAAACACAGTAGAGCTCGGGTCAGGAGTTTGAACTCTTGAACTTGGCACAACTAAATTTGTCGGGTTAGTCGAAAAACTCTTCCCATTGTAATAGGCTGAATCCAAAAAGAAATCTTCGGTAACTTCTAATACCTCAAAATTCTGTGGATCTAACGAACCGTAATAATCTTTGTACTCCAATGACAGAACTACTGAATCCAACACAATATCTGTGAGGCTACCAGTACCGGCAAAGTCCACATTGTCTACGGGCAATCTCAGTTGGGTGTAAAAACTTGATTCTGTTTTTCCTACATCTGGGTCATTCATACTTCCCAATGTGGCAGTAGAAAGCTCATCGGCCCTCAATGAATCTGCTTCTTTGGTGTAGGTTATAATATCGAAACCGGAGATTTGATTTACTCCTAAGTCTTCCTTCTGTAGTTCAGTCCCAATAAAGTTGTCTTCTTTTTTACAGTTGGTTAGGGTTAAAACAACTACGGAAAGCAAAATTGCTTTCCGTAGAATATTGTTTGAAAAAATGAAATTCATTCTTGTGTTTGCATTAAATTTATTCAGCTAATTTAGGTTCTTTTTCCAGGATTTCGTCATAAAAATTGGAACAATCTTCGTGATGCTGTTCTGAATTAACAAACTTTAACGAGTCCGCATCAGACTTGTTGACGTAGTCGATAATATCCGAGTCTATATTATCTGAAAACAAAACAATCCCATCTGAATGATCAATAGCTGTTTTTGTCAAATTCAGGTAATCTGAACCCGCTTTAATATGATTCATGTAACTCTCCTCAACTCCATCAAATTTCAAAACATCTTCAATGTTATCATTCAATTCTCCTTCAAAAGAATCTTCATATAAAGAACTTACTACTTTTGTGTTTGCGTAGTGTGGATCATCCTTAAAGTAAGTTTTTAGATACAAAGGCAACAAGGCAGTCATCCATCCATGACAGTGAATTACATCGGGGATCCATCCCAGTTTCTTCACTGTCTCTAATGTTCCTCTAATAAAGAAAACTGAACGCTGAACGTTGTCTTCAAACAATTTCCCTTTTTCATCTTTAACAATGGCTTTTCTCTTAAAATACTCCTCGTTATCAATAAAATAAACTTGCATTTTAGCTGAAGGAATAGAAGCTACTTTGATAATTAAAGGATGATCTACATCATTGATTATCATGTTCATACCTGACAAACGAATCACCTCATGCAGTTGGTTTCTTCTCTCGTTTACTAGGCCATATCTTGGCATAAAAACTCTAATCTCTTTTCCGCTTTCTTGTGTTTTTTGGGCTAACGTTTTCACGTTTTTAGAAATCTCAGAAGACTTTAAGAAAGGAGTGACTTCTTGAGATATATATAAAATTCTTTTTTTACTACTCATATATGTTCAGTATGATTTAAGGAGTGTTTAAAGTTCAACTTCACAAAATTACGAAAAATTGTCGGAATTATCAATATTTTCAGTTAGTTTAGCTCATTCTACAGGACTTATAGACATGGAATTGATACAAAAAAGTAGCGAATTAAAAATCCTACTGAACAAAATAAAATCAAAGAATAAAACTATTGGATTTGTTCCCACAATGGGAGCCTTACATTCGGGACATGTCTCGCTTATTGAAAAAGCTCGTAGTGAGTGCGACATTGTAGTGTGCAGTATTTTTGTTAACCCAACCCAATTCAACGAACAAAGCGATTTGGATAAATACCCGAGAACACTCGAGGCTGATTCAGCTTTGATTGAATCATTGTGCGACTATTTGTTTGTGCCGGAGTCAGTTGAAGAGATTTACGGTGCCAATATCACGCTTCAAGAATTTGATTTTGGAGGAATTGAAAAAGAGCTGGAAGGAGAATTTAGACCGGGGCATTTCCAAGGAATGGCCAATGTGGTCAGTATTCTACTCAATATGGTTGAAGCCGACAATGCCTATTTTGGCCTGAAAGATTACCAGCAATTCAAGATCGTAGAAAAACTCACCCAATTAATCCAGTTGGACACAAAAATAGTTGGTTGCCCAATCATTCGCGAAACTAATGGATTAGCCAGAAGCTCAAGAAATGAGTTGCTCACAGAAAAAGCGAGAGAAGCTGCAGCTATCATTCATTTCAGCTTGCGATACATCGAGTTGTTCCATCCTTTTTTCGAAATACAAGAAATACAGAAAAAAGCGAAACAAATGATTCAGGGAATATTGGAGGTAGAATACCTCGAAATAAGAGATGCCGAAAATTTGGGACTTATTTCTGATTGGAACAACCAAAATGGTGTTTTTGTATCGTTCGCAGGAACCATTGAAGGAGTTCGACTCATCGATAATATTTGCTTTTTTTAACAAGAACCAAAATTCCTTTTCATGTCATTCAAAACTATCCACATCACTCACGAATCTTCAGAGGCTGAAGTAATCAAAGTACAATTGGCCGAAGTGGGAATAACGGCAATACTACTCGACACATTGTCTGCCCAAGTCACTGGGGTTCCTTTGCAAGTTGGAGGAATCAAAGTACAAGTAGAGGAGAATCAAATGGGACAAGCACTTCAACTCTTGATAGAGCTAGGCTACACATCAGAAGAACAACTCAAAAAAGCATCTGAAACGGTTGTTTCTATCGCCCAAGTCAACAAATTTAACAAGGGCCTCAAAATAGCATTAGCCATCTTAGTAATTAGTTTGGTTGCACTGTTTTTGGTAAGCTAGCACCAGTTATCCGTTTTTTACAAACCTTTGAAAAAAGGCAATTCCTGCTGGAGTTAGTAGGTTATAGTACTTCATTGCTTCGTGTTTGAAAACAATGTAAGCGTTATCTTCCGAGAAAGATAATTCAGCATCCATATAAAAATAATCGTTTACCAACAACAGGATGTATCCCGAGTTTTTTGAATTGAAAACGGCAGGTGCTTGTCCTTGAATAAACGACAGAAAGTAATTAGTTCCAGCTCGTTTGGGCAAACTAAATGTTGTGCCCGACTCAAACATAGTTACTTCTAATCCAGTTCCTTGAGTTTTTAACAGGTTGAATTGTTCTAAAGGCAAGGGATTAATAATTAATACCTTTCTGGTAGTATCTACTTGGAAAATTGTGTCTTGAGACAAACAGGTAAAAGTAAGGAGTAAACTGAAAAATAAAATGAATCGCATCCTTTTTTGATTTAAAATTAGAGGGAATTATTGAATCCGTTTTACAGCATAACCTTTTGATAACAATTCATCTATCAAACTATTGTCACCAACCATATGAAACACATCTACTGCGACAAATGTTTTAGCTGTATCGGCAGACTGCCCAATCTGATGGGCCCAAGCACTGTGTTTTTCCTCTACCAATTCTTGATAGTGAGCTTGTAGATAAGGAAAGAGCAAAAGATAGAGCGAATGGAGCTTATGGAATTCTCCTTTCATGTATAATTCTTGACTGGTATTTCTCAATGAGTCGGTGAATAAATTAATGGATTCAATCGAATTCATAAACTCAACCTCTTCTGATTTTTCTACCACAGAAAAACTCTCATAATAAGCTTCATACCTTTCCAAACCACCGATTTTTTTTCCTAATGGCATAGCACGCTCCATCCAAAATTTATCAAAGTAAAAATTTGTCTGATTGTTGAAATAAATCATATCGTGCAAATAAAACAACAGTTTTAGTCTTGCACTATCAGGAAAAGGAACCGAATTTGACTCCGTGTATTTCCAATTTTTCCTTAACTGAGTAAGCTTTGTAAACTCCTGGTCAGAAAGATACTCAATCATCGTTTTTTCTTGCGGAATCTCAAGAGCAAGTTTGGTTCTGCCAAAATCCGAATTTGGCACATCTATCTGACTAACAAAAACCTCGGCCGAATCAAAGGAAGCGATAATTTGTTCATTCAATAGAATCCGAGCAGAATCCTTAGGCAAGTATTCACTGGTTCCCAAAAGAAAAGAGGATTGGCCCTTTTTATTTATCATCTCCCAAAGAGGCATGTTGCGTGGCTCAAACTTTTTTTTGCCCGAACAAGAAGAAAATCCGCAAATAATGACACTTAAAAAAAGCAAAGCAAATTTATTTCTACTGGTATTCATGTTTGATTTTTTTTGACTTGGACTTAAAAGTAATTCAATATCTCTATATTTAAAAATTAATCCATTTTTACAAATACAATCAGCATGACTCCCATCTTTATATTTGGTATTTTAGTTGCCTATTTCCTTGTGTTAATCGGCATTTCATTTGCTACAAGTCGGGGAGCTAGCAACGACACTTTTTACCTAGGAAACAAACAATCTCCTTGGTATTTGGTTGCCTTTGGCATGATTGGAGCCTCACTTTCGGGCATCACCTTTATTTCCATTCCCGGATGGGTGGGAGACGCGACAAAACAATTTGGGTACATGCAAATGGTATTCGGTTATTTTGTTGGGTACCTGGTAATCTCCTTCGTGCTGATGCCCTTGTATTACAAAATGCATGTCACATCCATTTATACTTATCTACTAAAACGATTTGGGACCGAGGCCCATAAAATTGGAGCGATTTATTTTTTACTCTCCAGAATAACAGGTGCGTCTATTCGGTTGCTTTTGGTTGCAAACGTACTACAAGCCTTCGTTTTTGATGAATTCAATATACCCTTTGAGGTAACTGTGTTTCTCTCAATTGCACTTATTTGGGTGTACACATTTAAGGGAGGAATCAAAACCATAATCTGGACCGATACACTCCAAACCCTTTTTATGTTGCTTTCCTTGGGCTTCACGTTTTGGTTTCTTGCCACAGAAATAGATTTTTCAGAATCTGGAGGGCTGGTAAAAACCGTCAAAGAAAGTGAATATTCCCAACTCTTTTTTTGGGACGATTGGAATGGCAAGTACCACTTTATCAAGATGTTCTTTGGAGGAATGTTTATCGCAATAGGAATGACCGGACTTGACCAAGACATGATGCAAAAGAACTTGAGCTGTAAAAACTTAAAATCCGCCCAAACAAATATGATTTCATTCAGTATTGTATTGGTTTTTATCAATTTAGTTTTTCTTATCCTTGGAGCTCTTTTGTATTTATATGCTGGTCAGGAAGGAGTATCTATTCCAGAAAAATCAGATTTATTGTTTCCGCAAATTGCCCTGAAAAGCGACATTGGAATCGGAATTGGGATATTGTTTCTTTTGGGATTAATTGCTGCAGCCTATTCCTCAGCCGACTCTGCCCTCACCTCGCTTACCACCTCTGTGTGTGTCGATTTTTTAGACACGGAAGAAAGAAAAACTTCCAAAAAAAGAAGACAATTGATTCATATTATCATGTCGGTTGTGTTATTAATCACGGTAATAATTCTGAACAAAACATTGGATGAAAGCGCAATTTGGCAGCTTATTTGGCTGGCAGGATTTACCTACGGTCCACTTATCGGTTTGTTCTTTTTTGGGATAATAACGAAACTTCAGTTGAGAAAAAAACTAGTGGCATTGGCTTGTGTGCTTCCTCCCGTTTTCACTTACTTCCTCAATTCCTCTCTTTCTAATCAAGGGTTCGAACTAGGTGGATCTTTAATCATAGTGAATTCAATCATTACTTTCCTTATGCTACTAAGCATCTCAAAAAAAGAGAAACTTTAGTTACTTAAAGTTGTTAAGTAGACTAATGAATTCAGGAAGGTGATTCAATTCTTCATGGTAAGTAAACAGCGCTTTGTGACCCTCAAAATCAATTGACAAACATTGTTCAAATTGATTGAGTGCTTTTTTGTGCTGATTGAGCATGAGAAAGTAGGCAACCAACCTAAACTGACACGCACTATTTTCTTTATTCTGGAGATAATCAATTGCTTCCTGCAAGGATAAATTCTCTGCGATGAAGTTTGAAAAATCCAATTGAATCTGAACATTATCTTCGGAATCGTATTCATCGGCTTTTGCATAAGCTAAATAGGCTTCATCATATCTTTCGAGCTTATTGTACACTTCTCCAGCAATGTACCAGCACGATGAATTTTTAGGAAACAACCTGATTGCTTTTTCTACAAAAGGAAGTGATTCCGGGGTTTGGCCTTGCTTATCATGTACAATAGCCATTCCAATTAATCCTTCTTGCAAATCATCATTCAACGACAAAGCAATTTCATAGCTTTTTTCTGCTTCTTTGTAATTGAACAACTTTTCGTAGCACTCTCCAATGTAACAAAACGTAATTGCCTGATTATCTTCAAACTCAAAAGTTTGGTAATAACACTCAAGAGCCTCGCCATATTGCTGAAGGTTGAAATGAGCATTCCCTTTGTTGAAATAAGCCGAAACAAAATCATCTTTGATGATGGTAGCGTAATCAAATGCAAATACGGCTTTTTTAAAATCCTTGATGTCATTGTAAACAATACCCAGATTGTACCAACCATTGTAGGAATAAGGATTCTCATCCAAGAACCTCTTGTAAAACTCGATACACTCCTCCTGTTTGTTCAGTTCCTCGTAAAAATAAGCTATCTCAAACAACAAAGTGTCTTCCTCCGGATTTTTATCCAAAGCTAATTTAAGGTACTTCAGTGCGTTTTCGTAATCCATCAAAGATTCATACTCCCAAGCAATGTCATTGTACACCAAATCCAAACCTTCCCTTGCGCCTTTTTCTAAGAACTGGAGGTAATATTCAATTGATTTTTGGTGCTCGCCCATATAACTGTGTATCTCGGCTTTGAGCACAATCACTTCTTCGTTGTTTGGTTCTAATTCTAGCGTTTGTTCAGCAAAGTCCAAAGCATTTTTGTAATCCCCTTGTGCTGTATACACCTGCGCTATGTGCAACTTTATATCTCCCGAAATTGGGTGTAAACTATGACCTATTCTCAAGATAGCCATCGCTTTGCTCACCATTCCTTTTTCCAAATAATAGCTCGAAACTCGACTAATTTCTTCTACATCCAGGTAAAAGGAGTCTTTGTTCTTGATTTTTTGTTCAATAGACTTGATCAGAGCTTTAAGCTCTTCGTTATGTTCAGGAAAATCGTTCATAGAAAAGTGGTTTGGCTTTACAACTCCACGTGAATTACTTTTTTGGTTTCGAAGAATTCCTCCTCGAAATACAAAGATAAAGAATAAGACTGATACTTTTTGGAAATCTCGCCCAACTCTTGGGTTAAATCTCCTCCCTTGAGGTACAAGATTCCATTAGGCAAGTCGTTGTAGCTATTCTTCCTGATATTCATTTTTATCCACCCAATAAAAGGATGAAGACGAGTAACTGCCCTACTGATTACAAAATCATATTTTTCGGTAATGTTTTTAGCATTCTGATGAGAAGCTTTCACATTCTTAAGCCCCAGTGAATCTGCTACACCCTGAACGACTTTTATTTTTTTTCCAATCGAATCCACCAAATGAAACTTACACTTAGGAAACAGAATAGCCAAGGGAATTCCCGGAAATCCACCTCCTGTTCCCACATCTAGCAACTGGGTGTTCTGTTTAAATTTCATTATTTTCGCAATACCCAAAGAATGAAGCACATGCCGTTCATAAAAGTTATCCATGTCTTTCCGACTGATTACATTTATTTGAGCATTCCACTCTTCGTAAAGCGGTTTGAGCTGGGTTAGTTGATCCATCTGAAGCTCCGTAAGCTCAGGGAAATAATGAAGTATTCGTTTAAAATCCAATTAAATATAATCCATTTTAGGTTTAATAATCTCTTCTAAGGTTTTTCTGGCTCTAAAAAGTTGAGCCTTTACCGTCCCCAAAGTTAAGTCTAATTCTTTAGAAATTTCATCATAGGACAAACCTTTAAAATACCTCAGTTCGATTAGTGTTTTATATTGAGGTTTGAGCTCATCTACAAGCTCTCGCATAATTTTAAATTTTTGGGTTCGAATAGCTTCTTCTTCGGGATTTCTACCTTTGGATGGCAAGAAAATATAAGGCGCATCTTCGTTGTCAAATTGTTGATCGATGGAGGTTGTATTCATCTTTTTCTTTCTCAAAAAATCGATGCAATTGTTCGATGCAATTCGGAATAACCAGGTACTAAATGCATACTTGGGTGAGTATTGTTCTAGGTTCATAAATGCTTTTCCAAATGCTTCCAGAGTCAAATCCTCTGCATCGTCCTTATTTCTGACCATTTTGAGCAACATAAAGTAAATTGAATCTTTGTAACGAGACATTAGTTCTGTGTAGGCAGAGTCATCTTTTTTATCAATGGCTCGCTTAATAAGTTCGTAGTCTCCTTTAGCTTTCGCTGAAAAATTTTTTCCAATCAAATTTTTAGATAATTTCGGTTCTTTAAAATTATTGAAAAAAACATTAAAAAGAATTGGTTTGTACCAATCATTACAAACAAATCGATGTTATTATTTCTCCTCAAATTGAATCGAAACGAATCAAAAGTGTTAGTTTTGCCCATTAGTCGATAATACTTAACCCTTTATTCACCGATGAATTTTAAATTACTTAAGACAGACAAAGATTCGAGAGCAAGAGCTGGAGTCATAAAAACGGATCATGGAGAAATAGAAACTCCTATTTTTATGCCAGTTGGAACTGCGGGAACCGTAAAGGGGGTGCATCAAAGAGAGCTAGACGAAGATATTCAAGCTCAAATTATATTAGGAAACACCTACCACTTATATCTAAGACCAGGACTAGATACGTTAGAAAAGGCGGGAGGTCTGCATAAATTTAATGGTTGGGACAAACCAATCCTTACCGATTCGGGTGGATATCAAGTTTATTCATTGTCGGGCAGAAGAAAGATTATCGAAAAAGGTGTGGAGTTCAAGTCACATATTGACGGTTCTAAACACTTTTTTACTCCAGAATACGCGATGGACATCCAGCGAACAATTGGAGCTGATATAATCATGGCATTTGATGAGTGCACTCCTTACCCTTGCGATTACAAATACGCAAAGCGATCAATGGAAATGACTCACAGGTGGTTAAAAAGATGTTGTACTCGATTTGATGAAACCGATTCAAAATACGGATACAGCCAAACTTTATTTCCCATTGTACAAGGAAGTGTGTATGATGATTTGAGAGAGAAATCTGCTGAATTCATCGCAGGTATGAATCGAGAAGGAAATGCAATTGGTGGACTTTCTGTGGGAGAGCCTGCCGAAGATATGTACAAACATACTGATATTGTAACGCGCATATTGCCAGAGGACAAACCTAGATATTTGATGGGAGTTGGAACTCCTATAAATATTTTGGAAACCATTGCACTCGGTATTGATATGTTTGACTGTGTTATGCCTACAAGGAATGCAAGAAACGGAATGCTTTTTACAAGTGAGGGATTTATCAATATTAAAAACAAAAAATGGCAAAATGATTTCACTGTTATTGACCCAAATGGAAGTTCGTATGTGGATACCTTTTATAGCAAAGCTTATTTGAGACATTTGATTATTTCAAAAGAGATTTTAGGAGCACAAATTGCCAGCATACACAATTTATCCTTTTATATTTGGTTAGTGAAAGAAGCCAGAAAACATATCATTGCAGGAGATTTTCATAGCTGGAAAACTGAAATGGTAAGAAAAATGGCTACTAGATTGTAACACATGCTTAAAACCCTTGACAAATACATCATTAAAAAGGTGCTGAAAACTTTTGTTTTCTCTATTTTGGGTGTTTTGTGTATCATCGTGGTTTTTGATATCTCTGAAAAAATAGATGATTTCCTCAAGTCAAATTTAAGTGTACCGGAACTCCTCACTCAATACTATGCAGGATTTATCATTTACATTGGAAATATGTTTTTTCCTTTGTTTATGTTAATTACCATAGTAATGGTAACACTCAAACTTAACCAAAGAAGTGAAATAACCGCCATTTTGAGTTCTGGTATCAGCTTCCATCGATTGCTTCGCCCTTTTTTTATTGCGGTGGGTGTCATTGTGTGTTTTTCATTTTTTGTCAATTTCGTTTTACTCCCAAAAGCAAACCAAAAAAGGTTGGCTTTTGAAAACATTCATACCAATTACGCATCAGTTTTAGCGGGTGTTCATTTCGAAGTAGTACCTGGAACCATTGTTTCTTACAAATCCTATAATTTCAAGGAAATGAAATTTGTATCGGAACTTTGGGTAGACCAATACAAAAAAGACCGTGACGGTTCTTGGAAACTGGCCTACACCATGAATGCCAATTATGCCTATGGAGACAGCACTACCAATAAATTTCAATTAAAAAATGTAACAGAAAGATACCTCCTTCCCTCCGGAGACAGTGTTTCAGAATCTATTACTATCGACACAACACTCTCTTTCGGATTGAAGGACTTGGGACAAAGAAACGAAGTAATTTCAACTATGTATTACGATGAAATACTTGCTTATCGTAAAAAAGAAAAACTGAAAGGATCTGCCATAGTACCGTACATCGATATCGAGATTTATTCCCGAACTTCAAATCCGCTTTCCTTATTTATTCTGGCCTTGTTAGGAGTATGTATTAGTATTTCACCGGCAAGAAGCAAAGTCGGTATGACCATTCTACTTGGAATTGGTTCTGTGGCCCTTTACTTTGTCTTCAATCGATTTTCTACAGTTTATGCCACAAACGCAGGCCTCAACACTTTCTTAGCCGTTTGGATTCCAAATCTCATCCTGCTTTCTTTTGCACTTTATCTTTATTGGAAAACTCCTAAATAATATTGACGCTTCTTTCACGCTATTTTACTCACAAAAAGATAGGTAGAATTGTAGCCAAAACTCAAACTAATCTTTATGTAGTATATTTGAATATCTTTAATGTTCCTATGCCATGAGAATAAGCTTATTATTTATTTTTCTTCTTTTTTCAGAAACTTTCTTTTCCCAGAACCCAGGCAACGTAGGCACTACCAATCTCACAGCTTGGTTTAAGCCAGATAATTTAACTCTAGGAAATGTCACAAATTGGACCACTACTTTTCCGATAGGGGCAGGCGCCATTACCGTAACAGATAACACAGCACCTTTTCCAGTAGCAACCAACACACCTCTTGGTAATACCTCAAATTATAATACAACTATCGAATTTACTGCAAATTCAAATGCCGCCATAAAGGCTTTACAAAACAACTCCTCCCTCAACTTGTTGGACAATAGAAATAGCACAAGCCAAGGAACTTTTTTTGGGGTGTATTATTTTCCAACGGTTATTCGCAACAACAATCATATGATGCTTTACAACGAAAATAGTGGAGACGCTATTCAGTTCAGAAACCTGGGAGTAGTCGGAAGATTTGCTACTGGAAGAGGAATTGGCACCAGCACAAATGCATCCAGAGATTGGACAGAAAGTCATCTCCCGACAATCATTTCTTATAAGGGAAATAGAAGTGGTGCGGGAACTCTCACTACCAAAGAAAACTCAGGCATATTTACAGGCGGTGGTGCTTCTCAATCTTCAGGTCAAATCGGTCTCCATTTTGGATTAATGCCCGGAAACACAAATTCACCCTACAACGGATATTTGCATGAATTCATTTTTTACAACAGAGATTTGACTAATCTCGAAATGAATAAAATCCATACCTATTTAGCTATTAAGTATGGAATTACCTTAGACAATACAGGTGGAGGAAATCAAGGAGATTATATTTCTACAACCGGTACAATTGTTTGGGATGCTTCTGTAACGCCCAACTATCACAATGATGTAATTGGTATTGGTAGAGATGATAGCCAAGGATTATTACAAAAACAATCTCATAGTTTTTATGATGTAACTAGAATCTATCTTGCCAATTTAGCTGTAACAAATGTTGCAAACATGGGATTATTTCAATCCGATTCTTCTTTCGTGCTTATAGGGAACAATGGAGGATTGACGTGTAATACGCTTTCAACTAGAAATGAATTGCCTGCTATACCATTTTTGAATTCGAGGATAGAGAGAGAATGGAAAGTGACCAAAACGAATTTTTCTCAAGATTTTAATTGTGACATTACTATTAGCCCTTGTGCGATTGGAATTGATTTTGACACCAGTTGTCTGGCACTACTAGTTGATGACGATGGCAATTTCAATAATTCCACCGCTTACAATTCCTCAAGCGGTCTTTCATTCAACATCAGCGGAAACACCATAACCATTTCCGGTATATCAACTCTGCATATTCCCAATAATAGCACTCGGTACATTACTTTAGCATCTGTTGATTTTACAAAAAATTTGGGTATTGACTCAATGAAATGCGAAGATGATAGCGTAACATTGGATGCGGGAAATAGTGGCGCAACTTATTTGTGGAATACAGGACAATCGACCCAACTTATTTCACCTTCATTGCCAGGAATTTACTCGGTAATTATTTCTTCTAACGGTTGTTTTGAGTACGACACAATGGCAATTTCCAATCAAGAATTAGAAGCAGCTTTTACCACGTTAGATACTGCTGGATGCATCTCGCTGACCTCCAATTTCATTGACGTTTCTAATGTTGGTACGGGAAGCATTACAAGCTGGAATTGGGATTTCGGGAATGGTGTCACCTCCGCAAATCAAAACCCAACAATCGATTATATTGCACCTGGAACTTTCACTGTTTCACTTTCAGTTACCTCAAATATAGGCTGTTTGGATGATACCACCATTACTGGCTACATTAATGCATACGACTTAGCTCAAGGAGATTTTAGCTTCTTTCCGAGTTTTGGCGCACCTAGAGATCTCATTTCATTTACTAATATGTCGGCAAATGCAACTTCGTATATTTGGTATTTTGGTGACGGTGACTCTTCTGCACTCACTAATCCAACTCATGCATACAACGAAGAGGGAAACTACTTAATTACACTAATAGCAATCTCACCATATAATTGTAATGACACGGTTTATTATTCGATCGAAATAAAAAGTGATAATTTTTTTGCTCCAAATAGTTTTACACCTGGTGAAGACGGAAAAAATGACCTGTGGCATATAATTGGGTTAGAAGACAGTGAAGACTTTGAATTAACTATTTTTAATAGGTGGGGAGAAATTGTTTTTGAATCAACCGATCCAGAGGATAAATGGGAGGGAAATCACAACGGGACTACTTGTCCTTCAGGAGTTTATGTCTGGAAATTAACCTTCAAATCTGAAGGAACAAAAATCTCAGACCAAACAGGGTATATTCACTTAATTAGATAGAAAAAGGCATAAAAAAAGCCTCAAAAATAAATGAGGCTTTTTGTAATTGATCTTTCCAGTTCTGCTATTTAGCAATTCCAATTGCTCTTTTCTCACGAATTACGGTAACTCTTACTTGACCTGGATAAGTCATATCAGTCTGTATCTTTTGAGATATTTCAAAGGCCAATTCATCAGCTCTTTTATCTGAAACTTTTTCACTTTCTACCATCACCCTTAGTTCTCTTCCAGCTTGAATTGCAAATGCTTTACTTACACCGTCATAACTCAAAGCGGTTGTTTCCAAGTCTTTAATTCTTTGAATGTAAGACTCAACAACTTCTCTTCTTGCGCCTGGTCTTGCTCCTGAAATCGCATCACACACCTGAATAATTGGAGAGTATAACGTAGTCATTTCCATTTCATCGTGGTGAGCTCCAATTGCGTTTACCACATCTGGCTTTTCACCATATTTCTCCGCCCATTTGGCTCCAAGTATTGCGTGTGGCAATTCTGGTTCATCTTCCGGTACTTTTCCTATATCGTGCAACAATCCTGCTCTCTTAGCGGTTTTCGGATTCAATCCCAGCTCGCTTGCCATAGTCGCACATAAGTTGGCAACTTCTCTTGAGTGCTGCAACAAGTTTTGGCCGTACGAAGAACGGTATTTCATTCTCCCTACTAATTTAATAAGCTCAGGGTGTAACCCATGAATTCCTAAATCGATACAAGTCTTTTTTCCAGTCTCAACGATTTCTTCATCCAAAGCTTTTCTCGTTTTCTTCACTACTTCCTCAATCCTAGCTGGGTGAATTCTCCCATCAGAAACTAATTGGTGCAAAGATAATCTTGCAATCTCTCTTCGGATAGGATCAAAACAAGATAAAATGATTGCCTCCGGTGTATCGTCTACTATTATTTCAACTCCGGTTGCAGCTTCTAGCGCTCTAATGTTTCTTCCCTCTCTTCCAATAATTCTTCCCTTCACTTCGTCAGAAGGAATGTTAAATATCGAAACTGAATTTTCTACTGCTTTTTCTGTCGCCACTCTCTGAATAGATTGAATGACGATCTTTTTGGCCTCTTGGTTGGCCGATAATTTAGCTTCGTCTGCAATGTTTTTGATGTAAGCCATCGCATCGGTTTTGGCTTCATCTTTCAATGCTTCTACCAATTGTGCCTTTGCATCATCTTTGCTGTAGCCTGATAATTTTTCTAATTCGGCTACTTGTTTTTCTTGTTTTTTAGACAAATCTTCTCTTTTGGTATTCACAACCTCCAGTTGAGTTTCTAAGTCCTTTTTCAACCTATCCAATGATTTTTCTTTCTTGGATGTTTCTTCTAGCTTTTGAGAAATTTGTTTTTCCTTGCTTTTAATTCTGTCTTCTGCAGACTGAATTTTTCTGTTTTTTTCGTTCACAGCATTTTCATGCTTTTCTTTCAACGCCAAAAACTTCTCTTTTGCCTGCAAGATTTTTTCTTGCTTTATTGATTCTTGCTTTCCTTTGATCTCCGAAAGCATACTTTCCCTTTCGTTTTTCAAAAGGCCTTTGGAGAACATAAAAACTGCTCCTCCTCCGATTATGAGTCCTACTACGACTCCAATCACAATACTAATTAGTTCCATTTCTTTTTTTTGTTTATTAATTCAACAGTAAAACAAAATGAAAGATGTACTAGGAAAAATTTAAGAGAGTGCTTGATTCAGTAGAAAAAGCAATTCGTCCAATTTGGCTGAATTATCTTTCACACGTACTGGCTCTGGTTGAGCTTGAGCTGTTTGAATTTTATTCGCAAATTCCAAACAAGTCATTGCCAACAAATCCTGAGAATCCGTTATTTTATATTGGTTCTTCAGTTTTGTTATGTTTTCAGCAATTGTGTTTGCCGACAACTCCACCCCTGCCTCTTCACTTTCTGAAACGGTTAGCGGATAAACTCTGTCTCCAATTTTTATTTTAACGTTCTTCTTACTCATTCAAAACATTATATTAACTCCTGAGCAATGCCATGCATTCCTCAATCTCTTTAATCATTCCATTTATTTTTGCCTCATCCAATTCTGTTTTCACTGGTGAGTCAACTCTTTCAATTGTTTTTAATTCTTCTACTTCTTTCACAAGTTTCGAATATCGATTTTCCTTCATTTCAATATCGTTTCTCAATGATTTATTTTCTTCTAGCAAACGCTCAGATTCAGATTTGTACTGATTTTTGAGGGCTATTAGCTCATTAATTTTTAGTGATATTTGTTCTATTTTCTGGTCTTCGCTACTCATGTCCACGATTGATGTAGATATTTTACGAATTTACTAATACTAATTTAATTCAGCTAATTTAATTTTTACAATTATTCTCCACTCAAAGTGAATAACTTTTTCTTATTTTCCACTGATTCAGTAGCAAACCTTTATTTTTGTTCCATGAAACATTTGCACCCCTCCATCTTATATTTATCTCTTGTAATTCTCTTATTTTCGTCAAATTACACACTGTCTCAATCGCCACCAGACTCCACTAATTTCGGTTCACCCCTCGACATTTCATTGTATGTAGCTGGAAATTTTGGTGAGGTTCGCTCCAATCATTTTCACACAGGGATTGATTTTAAAACTCAAGGTGTAGAAGGCAAAAAAATTTATGCAATTGAGGATGGTTATGTTTCTCGAATTTCATACTCCCATTACGGATACGGCAAAGCTCTTTATATCAATCACCCAAGTGGATATACCAGTGTCTATGCACACCTATCTAATTTTAATACAACTATTGACAAAGCCTTTCGAAACCATCAATATTCCAACCAAAAAGAGACGTTCAACCTATATTTAGACTCAACTGTATTACTGGTAAAAAAAGGAGAAATAATTGGTTTAAGTGGTAATTCAGGAGGGTCCTACGCTCCACATTTACATTTTGAAATACGTGAAACGAAATCCGAACATCCAATGAATCCTCTTTTATTTGGTTATCAAATAACGGACAGTAAAAAACCCTTGATTAATAATTTAAAAATTTATCCATTGGATAAATTTTCGCTGGTAGATGGACAGCAAAAAGCTCAAATAATTCCAGTAAAGAAAAACAAAAACGGAAAATATTTCATTGGCAAAACAATAAAGGCTTACGGTAATATTGGATGCGCGCTTCACTCTACCGACAGATTGAATGCCCGGAATATTTGCGGTTTGTATTCTTTGAATCTATCAGTTAATGACACCCATTTATTTGGACATAAAATGGATAAATTGGATTTCTCAACTAGTAGATACGTCAATCATCATGTGGATTACCCAAGGCATAAGCTTTATAACAACTCGTTTCACAAATCATTTCTTAACGGAAACAATAAGCTCGAAATTTACACCCAAATTAATAAGGGTTATACTCACATAGAAAACGATTCCTCTTATAAATTTAGTTACTTAGCTAAAGATTTTGCTGGAAACACCTCTAAATTAAGCTATCACATAAAAGGTGACTCAACGGGCTATGCAAAAGCCATTGCAAACAAAACTACTTGCGATAATTATTTTTCCTATAACACTGCCAATTTAATGGAACAAAATGGATTTACAGCCTTGCTGACTCCAAATACGATATATGAGGATTTGTGTGTAACTTATTCTGTTAACACTAGCAACAATTACCTTTCGGACATTCACAGTTTTGGAACAAAATTGGCAGGAATTCAGAAAACTTACAAGCTCATTATTACTCCAACCAAACCCATTGACTCGACTCTTCACGATAAATTACTAATTGTATCCATCAACAACAAAGGTAGTATAACAGATTGCGGTGGTGAATACCAGTTAGGCACGGTTACTACAAGAGTAAAACAATTCGGAAAGTTTGCCATTACAATGGACACTACAAAACCAGTTTTGGTATTGCTCTCGGACACTTCTAAATTAAATCCGAAAAGCACCCTCGTGTTTAAAATTGGAGATAATTTATCTGGCATAGAAAGTTATTCTGCTAACCTAAATGGAAAATGGATTTTAACTGAATACAAACGCAAAAAAGCAAGATGGTATGTCTCTCTTTCCGAAATGGAAGAATTAACTTCCGGAAAGCAAATCTTAGAAGTTGAAGTAATTGATGAGAAAGGGAATGTTAATTTACAGAGATTTGATCTTGAGATAAATTAGTTTTCAGTGCACTTTTTAAACTCTGTAATCACTTCCTCAAAATCGATCTAGCAGGAAGAGGAGAACTATCCTCATGTCAGTTCAAGTGATTTAGTATAATTATGATTTAAATTGCCTCAACAACTACACCTTTGTCCTCACTTTCTTCCAATCCTTAATTTGCCAATTGGTATAGCAAGTAGCCACATGATTTTGTTCCGCATCATGAAGTTTTACCTCACACTTTTTGTAGGTTACCCCTTCTTTTTTCAAAATAGATTTGATTTCTTCCACTTCCGAATCTAAGAACTGGTAATTAGCAGTTACCTCACTCTTGGCTTGATAATGGAATTTTATTTCGAGCGACTCCATAATTAATCGGTAGTCTTTCATTCCTAACTTATAAAGCAAAACCAATCCAGTGCAAAATTCTGCACAAGTTGCCATTCCGCATGCATGAATCCCCTTTATGTGATTGTGATTTACTTGTCGTTTTGGAATTACGGTGGAAAATGAATCTTCTGTGATCTCAGTAATTTTGATTCCATGAGGTTTATTGAAAGGAATAAATCGATGTAAACCAAAGTTTAATTTCCACATTCCGAAAGAAGATGTTTTTGCTTTTTCTACTATTTTATTGAATTTCATAATTAAAATTTGATCACTTGAAGTATACTTTTCTTTTCAATACCTCGTATTAAAGGTATGAAAAGTAACAGAAGAAATATAATTAGCCTTTGTTTATTAATTCTATTTTGGGTTGGAGCAAGTTGTACTACCTCGAAAAGAAAATGCAATGGAAAGAAAGGGCAGGAAACTAGGATGGGAACAATTTAGCGATTACACTTTTCAATTTAAAAGTACCCAGTCACTTTGTCTTGCGAGATGAAATCTTTCAGTTAGCTGAAATGCTATTTATTGACAGATTCTGGATCAAGTCCAGAATAACCTTCACTTTTTAAATGAAACTATTTATTCGGTTTAAAATTCTGTTATTACATTTTTTTCGTCATAATTATTTTCTAAAAATACTCCCATCAAACTATAATATTTTGTAATTTTGACACTATCAAAATAACATTCAAAAAAATATAAATAGTATGACATTAGTAGGAAAAAAAGCGCCATTGTTTAGCGCTCCAGCATTAATTAACGGAAACGACATTGCACAAGATTTTTCTTTGGAGCAATTTATCGGAAAAAACGAGGTAATCTTTTTCTTTTACCCAAAAGATTTCACATTTGTATGTCCTTCAGAATTACATGCTTTTCAGGATAAAATAGCTGAATTTGAAAAAAGAGGAGTAAAAGTTGTTGCTTGTTCAACTGATACAGAAGAATCACACTGGGGATGGGCACAAGTAGAAAAAGGACATGGAGGAATCAAAGGAATCAAATACCCAATCGTAGCAGATACAAACAAAACAATCTCTGATGCATTTGGTGTATTGGTTGGAGAGTACGATTACGATGAGAACGGAGCTTTAGTAGCTACAGGGCCAATGATTGCTTACAGAGGTTTGTTCTTGATTGACAAAGCGGGAGTTGTTCGTCATTCATTAATCAACGATTTGCCATTGGGAAGAAATGTAGATGAAGCGATAAGAATGGTAGACGCTTTACAATTTACAGAGGAAAACGGTGAAGTTTGCCCAGCAAACTGGAGCGAAGGAAAAGAGGGAATGAAAGCCTCTTTTGATGGAGTTGCAGATTATTTAGCTAAAAACTAAGCATTAGATTTTAAAATATAAATTCTAGATATTAGATTTAAAACCTTCTCGATTAATCGAGAAGGTTTTTTTATACTCCCTAAATTGGAGTGTTAAATATATTTCAGCATCTTTATTCATAATATAAAAACGAATCACTTTTTACTATCCACTAATAATAAGAAAACATGAAAATACTTATGGTTTGCTTAGGAAACATTTGTCGCTCCCCTTTGGCAGAAGGAATTCTGACAAAGAAGGCCAATGAAAAAGGATTGGATTGGAAAATTGACTCTGCGGGTACTGCGGCATATCATGTGGGCAATTTACCCGATGAGCGCTCGATTGAGGTGGCAAAAAAACATAGGATTGATTTAACCAATCAAAGAGCTAGGCAGTTTAGTCCCTCTGATTTTCAAGTATTTGATCTCATATACGCTATGGATACTGAAAACTTTGCCAACATTTTAAAACTAGCCTCGTCGGAGGACGACAAACAAAAAGTGAAGCTAATTTTGAACGAACTGGAACCAGAAAGTAACACCTCGGTTCCTGATCCATATTATGGCGGTGAAGATGGATTTGAAGAAGTGTATCATATGCTAGATTTGGCTTGTGAAGCTGTTATATTAAAGTTGAAAAAATAAACGCAGATCACCCAGAACCACGATTCGGGGGACTGGTAATTAGTAAAAGTGCCGCTAATTAACAGATTCCGTTTCAAGAATGGAATGACTGAGACTTTTTATTTTTTGAATCGTATTATTAAATATCTTTACACTTTAAAGAGAAAAATAAATGAGCAAAGGAACCTTACACCTACTCCCAATCACCCTGGGAGAATACAATATGGACATTGCAGTTCCCTTGGGAGTTCAACGAGTGATGGATGAAGTGGAGGTATTTGTGGTCGAAAACTTAAAGACCACAAGAAGATATTTGAGAAAAGTAAATCCCTCCTACCCGATTGATGACAAAGAGTTTTTTGTTATCGACAAAAGAACATCTAGAAAAGAGTTAAGCCAATTTATTCATCAACACAAGGACAAAAATATAGGTGTGATGAGTGAAGCAGGCTGCCCAGGAATTGCAGACCCAGGAGCTGAGGTGGTAGAGATTGCTCACGAACTCAATATACAAGTCAAACCTTTTGTTGGTCCATCTTCTATACTTTTGGCCCTGATTGCCTCTGGCAAAAACGGGCAGCACTTTACTTTTAATGGATATTTACCAAAAGACAGAGGTGAGAGAGTTAAATCATTGAAAAATCTTGAAAGACTTTCAAGGAACAATCATACTCAAGTGTTTATGGAAACTCCTTTCCGCAACAACCACTTAATCGAGGATATTTTGAAGCATTGCGACAATTCAATCAAACTGTGTATCGCTGCCAATATAACCTTGAGTAATGAAAAAATCTTAACCAAAACCATTGGTGAGTGGAAAAAACAAACTCCAGATTACCACAAAGATTATTGTATTTTTGTGTTGTAACAATTAAAACCTTGTCATTTATGCCTTTCAGATTGTACTCGCTCCTACTTGTTTCTCTACTTGCCTCGCTAACTTCTTTCTCTCAATACGATCCTGATTATGGCGATGAAGACAAAGAGGATTTAAGTGGACTTCCTCTGAAAGAACGATTGTACACTGGAGGTAATTTTTGGGCTAATTTTGGAACTTTAACAAATGTAGAAGTCTCGCCAATTCTGGGCTACAGAATTACCAGCGACTATTCTGTCGGTGTGGGTTTAAAATACAACTATTTCAGCGACCGAAGATTTTCACCTGTTTTCACCTCTAGCATTTATGGAGGAAGTATTTTTACTCGCTATAGATTTTTTGATAGGCTCGTGGCTCATGCCGAATTCGAAATGCTAAACACGGATGACTTCAACACCATTCCATCTGTACGGAGAGTTTGGGTTCCTATAGGACTTGTGGGCGGTGGATACACCTCCAATGGATTTCAAATATTGGCGCTGTATGACTTAATTGACGACCGAAACAATCCGTATATCGGAACATTTGGGGCTAATTCTAGGATCTATTTAAGAGTTGGTTTTTTATTCAATCTTTAAACCAGTTGATTTCCTTCTCCCGGAAAAACCATGGACGGCTTGTAGCTTTTTGCTTCTTCAAAATCCATGTAACCGTATCCAATGATAATCACCTGATCACCTACAGCCACTAACCTCGCTGAAGGTCCGTTGAGGCAAATAACACCTGAACCTCTTTCTCCTTTGATAACGTATGTTTCTAATCGAGCTGCATTGTTCAAGTTCACAATCTGAACTCTCTCTCCTTCAATAATATTTGAGGCTTCCATCAAAGCTTCATCAATTGTAATACTTCCAATGTAGTTTAATTCAGCTTGAGTTATGGTTACTCTATGAATTTTCGATTTTACTGCTTTTATCATCATAGTCGTTCAAGGCTATTTTATGTGTGATTATTAGATTTCGTTAGCGAATGTAGGAATATTTTATTAAAAAATCATCATGTCAATCCCGGTGTAAGTATGCGGAGAAATCAACATTAATTCCTCTTTTATCTCGTCCGAAACATCTAAAGTTTGAACAAATTCCTGAATAGATTCCTGAGTCATTCTGTCGTTGTTTCTGGTCAATTCCTTTAACTTTTCATAAGGATTTGGATAAGACTCTCTTCTTAAAACGGTTTGAATTGCTTCTGCTACTACCGCCCAGTTATTTTCTAAATCAGCTTTCAGTGCTGCTGAATTAAGCAACAATTTATCCATTCCTTTTTTCAAAGATTTGAAAGAAATCAAAGAATGTGCAATTGGTACCCCCACATTTCTTAGCACAGTAGAATCCGTTAAATCTCTTTGCAACCTCGAAATAGGTAATTTGATAGACAGGTGCTCGTATAAGGCATTGGCAATTCCAAAGTTTCCTTCGGCATTTTCAAAATCAATAGGATTTACTTTGTGCGGCATTGCCGATGAACCTACTTCGTTAGCCACAATCTTTTGTTTGAAATAATCCATTGCAATATACTGCCACACATCTCTACTGAAATCTACAAGAATTGTATTAATCCTTTTTAGGCAATCAAAAAGTGAGGCTAAATTATCGTAATGCTCTACCTGAGTTGTGTACTGAGAACGAGTCAAACCAAGAGTTTTCTCTACAAATGTATCGGCAAATTTCATCCAATTTATTTCTGGATAGGCAATGTGATGAGCATTAAAATTACCAGTAGCTCCCCCAAATTTGGCTGAGTAATCAATTTGCTTCAATTGCTTCAGCTGAACTTGCAACCTTTCAACGAATACATACATTTCCTTTCCCAAAATAGTAGGAGAAGCAGCTTGTCCATGAGTTTTTGCGAGCATAGGAATTTCTCCCCAAAGGCTCGACATACTTTTCAAATGCTCAATAATTTCTGTTAAAGAAGGAATATACACCTCCTCTATGGCATCTTTCAACATCATAGGAATAGCGGTATTATTGATATCTTGGGAGGTCAGTCCAAAATGAATAAATTCCTTGGTATTTCCTAAATCAATTGTTTCTACTTTTTCCTTAATGAAATACTCTACCGCTTTCACATCATGATTTGTAATTGCTTCTATTTCCTTAATTCTTTCTGCATCTGACAACGTAAATTCGGTGTATACTTTTCTCAACTGAGAAAAAATCTCCTCATTATTGATATTCTCTAAAAGAGGTAAAGGAATTTGACACAAAGAAATAAAATATTCAATTTCTACCTTTACTCGGTATTTAATTAAGGCGAATTCCGAAAAATAGGCTCCTAACTCTTCTGTTTTACTTCTGTATCTTCCGTCAATTGGTGATACTGCTGATAATAAGGATAAATCCATGATGGTATTAATTTTTTACAAAATTAGACAAATCCCAAGAACTGAATCCCTATCTCAGCTATTTATTTGTTAATTATTCGGTTTTCTGTTCAGCTACCTCCACTTTTCTTTTTGTACTCCTTACTTTTTACTTATTTTTAAGGTGTTATCTCCAGTTAGAGCCACACATGAAATTTATCAAAGAAATAGCATTAGGGTTACGCAGTTACAAAGAAGCGTTGTTATTTATACTCAACCATGGTTTTTTGAAATACCTCATTGCCCCAGTTCTCCTTTTTGGCATTCTTTTTTATTTTGGGTACTCCTTCGAAAGCTTGAGTCATGCAGCCGAGACATCAGTAGAAACTAAAGATTATTCTCTGGGTTTTATCGGAAGAATTTGGCTACTCATTAAAGTACAATTTTTTGCGTTGCTCAAATTCTTATTTGTAGATGCAGTAAAATACGTAGTTATCATTCTCCTTTCTCCTTTACTTGCTTTCATTTCAGAAAAAACAGAGGAAGTACTTACTGGAAATCAATACAAATTCAATTTACCACAATTGATAAAGGACGTAAAAAGAGGAATTGGAATTGCGCTGCGAATGTTAGTTGCCGAGTTTAGTCTTTTATATTTAATTTGGAAACCAATCTGCTGGTTAGTCGGAATTGACAACTTTACCTACGAATTAGTAGCGGTTCTTATTGGGTTCTATTTTTATGGATTTGCTTACGTAGATTATATCAACGAAAGATTGAGATTTACGATAAAAGAGAGCTGGACTTTTATGAAAAATCACGCAGGCTTAGCTTTTGCAATTGGCGGTGTTTATTCCTTATTTTATAAGGTACCTTCGCTCATCCAAACGGACAATACGTGGCTTAAATTATTTTTAGATAATTTTGGTGTGCTATTTGCTCCATTTTTAGCTATTGTTGCGGCCACAATCGCTATGCACAAATTGGTAGACCTAAACACTTCCAAGTTTGCCAGCAAAAAAGAAACTAACGTAACTCAAACCAATTAATAAACGTATTCAACTTTATGATAAAAAAACTTCTACCTCTCGTCACGTTACTTTTCTTAGCAATGTGTATTTCAAGCAACTCTTTTGGGCAACAAAAAACTAGTTTTGGTCAAAAAATCAAAATCAAAAAACTCCTGAATGAGGGAAAAATACTTGTGTATGAAAACAATTATCGAAAGGCGCTAAATGTATTCAGAACAGTTTTATCCTACGACAGTGCGAATGCAATGGCTAACTTTCGAGTTGCAGAATGCCACTTGAATCTCGACAAACCTAGACTGGGGAAAAAATATGCATTAAGAGCCATTAGCCTCGATCCTGAAACCAACACAGATGTGTACTTTGTTTTAGCAGAATCATACCACAGATTGGGAGAATTAGAATTAGCCAAACAATTTTACCAAAATTTCAAAGGAAAATCATCAAAAAGCACCAACGAAGATTACGATACTGAGGCTCGAATAAAGCAATGTGACTTCGCCAAAATTTGCCTAGAAAACCCTGTTGATGCAACAGCAGAGAATATGGGAAGAAACATCAATTCATTCAATCCAGAGTATGCAGGATCCATCTCAGCAGACGGAAAAACACTCGTTTTCACCTCTCGAAGAGCCGATACAAAAGGAGGCGAAGTAGACGAAATTGCTGACAATATGTATTACGAAGATATTTACATCTCGCAATGGAATGATTCGATGAAAGAGTGGTCGCAATCCGAGCCTATAAAAGGAAGTATAAACACTCCTGTTCACGATGCCGTTTTGAGTATTTCTCCAGATGGAAACTCCATTTACGTCTACAAAAGTGAAAACGGTGGCGATATTTTTGTTTCCAGAAAAAGAGAAGACGAAAGTTTTGGTACAGCCAGTAACATTGACAAGGGAAGAAATGTCAACTCCACTTATTTTGAAAGCTCTGCCTCGGTTACCGAAGATGAAAACTTTATTTATTTCGTAAGTGACAGACCAGGAGGAAATGGACAGGCAGACATTTATACAGCAAGAAGAATTGGAGACGAATGGACAAAACCTATTAATTTGGGCGATTCTATAAATTCGGAAGGAGATGAAAACTCGGTATTCATTCACCCAAGTGGCGATTTGCTTTTCTTTACCTCAACTGGTCATGATGGAATGGGATCGTATGACATTTTTTATTCCAAAAGAACAAACGGAAAATGGAGCAAAGCCAAAAATATGGGCTACCCAATCAACACGGTAGGATCAGAAAAAACAATTTCGGTTACCAAAAACTTAAAAACAGCGTATGTATCCACAAATTACAAAGGAAGTTATGGAAATACCGATATTTTCAAAATTGACATCAGTAAAATAAAGTTCTAAATATTTCTTATCTTGTAATTCTATATCTAACTCTTATCTTATGAAAACAATACTAAGTTCCATCCTTTTAATCACGCTCGTTACCTTCTCCTGCAAAAAAGAAAAATCCGAAGATCGGGAAGAAGACACTCCCGTGGTGGAAGCAGTGAAATTTGCTGCCGATGTTCAACCTATTTTCCAGCAAAGCTGTGGAACTGGTGGCACTTGCCATGGTTCAAGTAATGGCGCTGATGGAAAAATCTACGAAACACATGCTGGCGCGAGTTCAGTTCCAGATTCCCAAACCCTGGGTAGTATAAAGCACAGTCCAGGATTTAAAAATATGCCACAATTAGGCTCTCAGCTCTCTGCATCCAAAATTGCCAAAATTGAAGCATGGATAAATGGAGGCAAACTAAATGATTAATGCAATGCCTACAATTCAACTCTTTGTCTCAGGTTTCCTCATGATTGTTCTTTCTTTTTCGTGTAAAAAAGAAGCGCCAGAAGAACCAAAAGTTGACACAACTACCCCTGTTCCAACCCCAACAGTATCCTTTCAACAAAGCGTGCTTCCTATTTTTAACACTCATTGTAATGGAAGTTACTGTCATGGTGGAGGAGCCGATGGAAAATCATTTAATACACATGGAGAGGCAATTTTGGTGCCTATCACATCACTTTTAGGGGCTATCAATCATACTTCTGGATTTAATCCAATGCCCAAGCTACAGTCAAAATTGGCGCAAACAGATATTGACACAATTACGAGCTGGATTAACGCAGGGAGATTAAACAATTAATTCGTTATGAATTTGAAACATACAATAATCTTCACTTCACTTGTCCTTGGTGCGATTGGCCTTGTTTCTAGTTCATTTATTCCACAATCAGCTATCATTTCTGGGGAAGACAAAGTGCTGGATATCCTTCACACTTTTAAGATAGACATGCCCCTGCATTTTATTCCGAATTACCAACTAGATTCGGCAAAGGTGAATCAAGGAAAAAACCTAGTGACCACTGGTTTTCTTGATCCGGAAAACAAAAAGATTTTCGAATTGAGGCAATCCAAACACTTTGTGTGTGTTGATTGCCATAATATTGAAAGAGAAGATCCCGATTTAACGAAAAGCAATCCCGAAACTCGCTTGAAATATATTTCAGAAAAAGAAATTAATTTTTTGCCAGCAACTACCTTGTACGGTACCGTAAATAAATCACATTGGTACAATGATGACTACCAAAAAAAGTACGGTGACCTAGTTGATCCAGCTAGAGACACGCTCGTAAATGCGGTTCAATTATGTGCGGTAGTATGTTCCCAAGGAAGAGCTTTAAATCAACAAGAAATGAATGCCGTGCTGCATTTTTTGAATTCAATCGGATATAACTACAAGGATTTAAATTTGACAAAAAAGGAAACAAATTTGATTAATAACTCAACTAATATAAAGAAAAAAAAAGAACTGATAGAATCTAAATATTTAGATTATTCTCCTGCGACTTTCATGATTCCGCAAAAAATCGAAAACAGAAAATTTGGAGAAAATGGAAACCCAAAAACTGGAAAGTTAATTTACGACATGAGCTGCCTTACTTGCCACAAAGAAGGAGGGGTTACTAATTACAAGCTTAATAGCGATCAGCTCACGTTCAAACATTTAAAGTATTGGTCGAGAACACACAAAGCATTTTCTGTCTATGATATTACGAGGAAAGGAACCTATTCCAAAAACGGTTACAAACCCTATATGCCCAACTACACAAAAGAAAGAATGAGCGACAAACAACTAGAAGACCTGATGGCATACATTCAATCCATGGCGAGCAAAAAGACCATCGAAAACAATAAGAAAACAACACAACCGACAAGAACATCAAGTTTTTAATCCGATTTTATGAAATACCTATTCTTCATTTTAGTTCTACTTTCTTCGTCTACATTTTCTCAAGAAAACGACAAAACCCACTACACTTGGAATACATTTAATTCTACCCGAATTATCAATTCTCACTCTACCGAGATGTTAGAAAAAAAATCCATGGACATGAAAATCGGACATAGATTTGGAGACATTGCTGGAACAAATGGAGGCGTAAAAACGCTTTTTGGAATAGATAATTCTTCGGACATTGCCGTAGGATTAGAAGCCGGAATTACAAATAATTTCAACATAGGAATTACACGTTACAAAGGAGCTGGTCCTTACCTACAACTTTACGAAGGCTATGCCAAGTACAAACTTCTTGCACAAAGCAATAAAATGCCATTTACACTTGTAGGATTAGCCAAATTTAATGTTACCTCTATGCCTTCTAGCAGCAATTCTGCCTCTCCTGCTTCTTTTCCAGATTTTGTGAGTAGAACTTCTAGTTCTTACCAATTGTTGCTTGCCAAAAAATTTTCTGAACGCTTTTCTCTTCAAGTGATGCCCACTTACGTTCACAGAAATTACGTTGGATTTTATGACCAAAACGGAACCTTTGCCGTAGGTGCAGGAGCAAGATTACAGCTTACCAAACTTATAGGAATAATTGGAGAATACCACTACGTATTATTTGAAAATGGAGTTCAAGAAGCTCTCAAAACCTTTAACCCTATTGCATTAGGGTTTGAGTTTGATACTGGCGGACACATTTTCCAATTGAATTTTTCCAATTCAAGAGGGTTTGGAGAAGTCCAATATATTCCTACTACATTTTCTAATTTCACAGAGGGACAATTCCGTTTTGGGTTTTCAATCTCTAGAGTATTCAAACTATAAAATTGAACGATAATACGTGGTTCATAATCGTCAATCCTATTTCTGGAAATAAATATTTTCAAAAAAAGGAACAAATGATAAGGGATTCATTTAAGGCACTAAAAAATGGATTTACCGTTTCAATCACTTCATTTTGCGGACATGAAGAAGAGTTAGTACAGGAAGCTCTAAAAAAAGGTTACCATAAATTCATTAGTGTTGGCGGTGACGGAACTCTGCACCATGTTGTGAACGGAATAATGAAATATGGACCTGAGTTAAGTACAAAAATTAAAGTAGGTGTTATCCCCATTGGTACTGGAAATGACTGGATAAAAAACTACTCCATCCCGACACAAATAAACGAGTGCATTTCAATATTAAACAAAGAAGAAACAGTTTTTCAAGACTTGGGCAAAATAACAATGAACAACCAGGTGTATTATTTCAGTAATTTAGCTGGGGTAGGCTTTGATGGACATGTGGTAAATCAAATTAATACTTTCAGAAAGCTTGGCAAACTCTCCTATTTCATTGCCTCTCTCTGGAGCTTGGCAACTTATAAAAAAAAGAAGATAAACTATCAATCAAAAGAGAAATCCGATTCCAACAACATGTATCTGTTGGCAATTGGTCTTTGCCGATATTGCGGAAATGGAATGCAACTTACTCACAACCCAAACCCAACCGATGGTTTATTTGACATAACAGCTGTCAAAGACATTTCTACCCTAGGTTTTCTCTGGAACATTCGTAAAATGTTTAATCAAAAACTAAACGAGCACTCTAAAGTGGATACATTCAAATGTTCTGAAATTTCAATCACTTGTGATAAAACCTCCACTTTATTGATGCAAGCAGACGGAGAATTACTTTCTTTTGATTCTGCTCATATTTCTATTATTCCCGAAGCTTTTCAGGTTGTGGTTCCAAAAATTGAATAGAATTTCTTGTTAAAAAAACGTAACAATTAACCTAAAAATCTCTCAGAAAAATCTGTACATTTAAGCCTAATTCTTACCCAACCTATGTATTTAATTTTCGATACCGAAACCACCGGTTTACCAAAAAACTGGAATGCCCCAATCACGGACAGCGACAACTGGCCAAGGTGTATTCAACTTGCATGGCAAGTACACAACGACATGGGAGAACTGGTTGAGGTTAAGAACTTTATCATCAAACCAGAAGGATTTGACATCCCATTTAACGCCTCTAAGATTCACGGCATCAGTACCGAAAGAGCCTTAAAAACTGGACAAGATTTAACCTTCGTTTTAACAGAGTTCAACGAAGCACTAAGCAAAGCTAAATTTGTAATTGGCCACAATGTAAACTTTGATTTAAACATAGTAGGTGCAGAATTTCATCGAGTTGGAGCTGAATCTCCTATGATGGAAATGGAAAAATTAGACTCTTGTTCCGAAACCACAGCAACTTTATGTCAAATTCCGGGAGGAAGAGGAGGGAAATTCAAGCTTCCCAAACTTCAAGAATTACACCAGTTTCTTTTTCAAGAAGAGTTTGCAGAGGCTCACAACGCCTCGGCCGATGTAGAAGCTACAGCAAGATGTTTCTTGGAGTTGGTAAGAAAAAAAGTTCTTACCCTATCAGAACTGCAACAAGAAAAAGGGTATTTTGAAACGTTTAGAGAAAAGAATCCTGCTCCAATTGAGCTAATTGGGCTCAACATAAAACCCTACGGTGAAGAAGATGAAGAGGTTCCCACGACTCAAATAATAACGAACGAACCGGAGGATGTATCGTTGAGTAAATCAGAGATTGCTCAACTTAATTTCTCTCACCTTCATAACCACTCTCAGTTCAGCATACTTCAATCCACTTCCGATATCAATTCATTGGTAAAAGCGGCTGTTTTGAATAAAATGAATGGTATTGCGCTTACCGATACGGGAAATATGATGGGAGCTTTTCATTTTGTAAAAGCCGTGAATTCTCACAACAAAGAAATACAAAAAAGAAAAGAAGAGGATCCGGAGAACACTGAAGCCGAATTAAAAGCAATTGTGGGTTGTGAATTTTATGTGTGTAACGACCACACAGACAAATCTCACAAAGACAATGGTGCATTGGTCGTTATCTTGGCAAAAAACAAGAATGGGTACCACAATTTAGCCAAGTTAAGTTCTATTTCGAATATTGATGGATTTTACTACGTTCCTCGAATCGATAAAAAACTCATTGAACAATACAAAGAAGACCTAATTGTGCTCTCGGGCGGAGTGTATGGCGAATTGCCCAACTTGATTTTGAATGTGGGTGAAAAACAAGCAGAAGAATCGCTGTTGTGGTGGAAAGAGCAATTTGGAGAAGATTTTTATATAGAGCTAGTTAGACATGGCGAAGAAGAGGAAGAATACGCGAATAAAGTATTAATAAATCTGGCAAAGAAGTACGAGGTTAAGTTAATTGCAGCGAACAACACTTTTTACATTGATGAAAAACAATCTGACGCTCACGATGTTTTGCTCTGCATAAGAGATGGAGAGAAAAAATCGACTCCCATCGGAAGAGGAAGAGGATTTAGATTTGGAATGCCTAACAGTGAATTCTATTTTAAATCACAAGAGCAGATGATTCAATTGTTTCAGGATCATCCTGACGCAATTTCTAACACCCAAGAAGTAGTAGAAAAAATAGAATCTTTTGTACTAGAAAGAGATGTCTTGCTACCTAAATTCGATTTTCCGGAGGAATTTAAAGATTCGATGGACGAAGAAGATGGGGGAAACCGAGGAGAAAACAACTACCTGAAACACCTAACCTTCGTGGGTGCTCACAAAAGGTATGGTGAAACATTAACAGACGAGCAAAAAGAGCGAATAGACTTTGAACTCGAAATTATTGCAAAAACAGGTTACCCGGGTTATTTTTTGATTGTACAAGATTTTATTCAAGCAGCAAGAGACATGGGGGTTTCTGTGGGTCCTGGTAGAGGATCGGCAGCCGGATCGGTAGTTGCCTACTGCCTAAAAATAACAAACATAGACCCACTCAAATACAACCTACTTTTTGAGCGTTTCCTGAATCCAGACAGGGTATCGATGCCTGATATTGATATCGATTTTGACGATGAAGGAAGAGGAAGAGTAATAGACTGGGTAATAGAAAAATACGGATCGCAGCAAGTAGCCCAAATTATTACTTACGGAACAATGGCTGCCAAGTCATCCATTAGAGATACTGCACGAGCATTGGATTTGCCACTTATGGAAGCAGGGCGTTTAGCCAACCTTATTCCCAACACCAAATTGAACAAAATATTTGGGATGGATGAAAAAGCTTTGGCAAAAAAACTAGGGAGAAAGGAAGACATGGATATGGCCATGGAACTCAAGTCAATTTCTAAGGAAAACTCTCTTGAAGCCGAAGTAATCAATCAAGCTATTATTCTTGAAGGATCGGTAAGAAATACTGGAACGCATGCTTGTGGGGTAATTATCACACCGGGAGATATCACAAATTATGTTCCTGTTGCCACTGCCAAAGACTCGGAAATGTACGTAACGCAGTTCGACAACTCAGTGGTAGAAAGTGCTGGCCTCCTAAAAATGGATTTCTTGGGTCTTAAAACACTTACCTTGATTAAGGATACAGTGAAAATTGTGAAAGCGATTCATGATATTGACCTAGATCCCGAGGAGTTTGATTTGGAAGATGAAAAGACCTACGAACTTTTCCAAAAAGGAGAAACAGTGGGAGTGTTTCAATACGAATCTGCTGGAATGCAGAAATACCTCAAAGACCTTAAACCTACCGTATTTGATGACTTGATTGCAATGAATGCACTGTATCGTCCAGGTCCTCTAGAGTACATACCAAGTTTTGTTAGAAGAAAGAATGGCGAAGAAGAAATAATCTATGACATTGATGCCAGCGAAGAATACCTAGCCGAAACATACGGAATTACCGTATACCAAGAGCAAGTAATGCTTCTATCACAGAAACTCGCAAACTTCACAAAAGGTGAAGCCGATGTATTGAGAAAAGCAATGGGAAAAAAGATCTTCGCTTTGCTAGAAAAATTGAAGCCCAAGTTTATTGAGGGAGGAAAATCAAACGGGCATGATGAGGAAAAACTGAATAAGATTTGGAAAGACTGGGAAGCTTTTGCGGCTTATGCCTTTAATAAATCTCACTCTACGTGCTATGCTTGGGTTGCATTTCAAACAGCTTATCTCAAGGCCCACTACCCTGCCGAATATATGGCGTCTGTTTTATCGAACAACATGAACGACATTAAATCGGTCACGTTCTTTATGGAAGAGTGCAAAAGAATGGGAATTGAAGTATTAGGACCCGATGTAAACGAATCGTATTTTAAATTTGCTGTAAATGAGGAGGGAGCAATTCGATTTGGAATGGGGGCAATAAAAGGAGTGGGTGAAGGAGCGGTAGAATCAATTATCGAAACAAGAAAAGAACACGGAAAATTTACTTCTATTTTTGATTTGACCTCAAAAATTGATTTGAGAGCTGCCAATAAACGAACACTCGAAAGCCTTGCAATTGCTGGAGGATTTGATTCTTTTGAAGGGGTTCATAGAGCACAATATGTAACTCCCGATGACAACGGAAGAACGGCTGTTGAAACAGCCATCAAATATGGAAACGCCATTTCGCAAGGAAAAAACTCGAATCAAGGAAGCTTATTTGATACCGGAGACGGAGAAGTAAATATACCTGAACCAACCATTGCACCTTGCGAAGAATGGGGAAGTATTGAGGCGTTAAATCGAGAAAAGGAATTGGTAGGAATATTTATTTCTGGACACCCATTAGACGATTATAAATTTGAATTGGATAATTTTTGTGGAAGCAAAGTGGAAACATTAAATCAAATGGCAGCCAACGTGGGTAAGGAAATTTCGATGGGATGTATTATTAATAATGTAGAACACCGTGTTGCAAAAAACGGAAATCCCTTTGGAACATTTGAAATGGAAGACTACGATGGATCGTTCAAGCAATTTTTATTTAAGGATGATTACCTCAAATTCAAACACTATCTGGTAGATGGTAATTTTGTGCACATAAGAGGAAGAATCGACAAAAAACGATGGGGTGATATGGAACCCATGTTTGTAATAAACTCTATTGAGTTGTTATCAGAGATTAGGGACAAACTGAGCAAATCAATTACTCTTACAATTCCTATGAGAACACTTTCCACTGAATTTATAGACAACCTTACAGAATTACTTGAAACGGATGAAAGCGAAGAAAAAGGGAACTGCAAGCTGAAAGTAATTGTGACAGATGAAGAAAAAACAACGGTTAACTTGTTTTCAAGGAAAGTAAAATTAAAAATAACTAACCATCTACTAGCACAATTTAACGAGATGGAAGGCGTAAACTATAAACTGAATTGATTAGAAAAATAGATTTTGTAAGAAAACATTCACTGATACGACCTATATTTGTGTCAAGATGACAGATAATTTGAAATGGTATTCTTTTTGGAATACCATGAAAAAAATAAAAACCTAATAAATAAATAAAAATGGCATTAGAATTAACAGCAGCAAATTTTGAAGAAACAATTAACTCAGGAAAACCAGTTTTGGTAGATTTTTGGGCAGCATGGTGCGGACCTTGTAGAATGGTAGGTCCTTTGGTTGACGAATTATCAAATGAATATGCTGAAAAAGCACATGTAGGAAAAGTAGACGTAGACAGCAACCAAGATATTGCAGCTAAATACGGAGTAAGAAACATTCCAACAATCTTATTTTTCAAAAATGGAGAAGTTGTAGATAAATCAGTAGGAGCTGTGCCAAAAGCACAACTAGCTGAAAAATTAAACGCTTTGGTGTAA